>Ga0265297_10000246_pt1 | contig 181928 bp, 180 predicted proteins | sample Munlanlwell13791_FD_192502 | JGI IMG/M metagenome (GOLD analysis project Ga0265297, IMG submission 192502) | Leachate microbial communities from a municipal landfill in Southern Ontario, Canada - Leachate well 137-91 | ecosystem: Engineered > Solid waste > Landfill > Unclassified | place...
ATTTGGTTTACCGCGGAAAAAACATCTTCAATCACAACTACTGACTTTACCGGATCCACAATGTGGTAATAAGCTACAGCCGCGATATCAATAGACACATTGTCTTTGGTAATGATTTTTTGCGAAGGAATGCCCATGGTCACGGTTCGCATGCTTACCCTTACCATTTTTTCAAAAATCGGGATTAAAAAAATAAGCCCGGGCCCGCGGGTGCCGTTGTATTTTCCTAAAAAGAAAACCACCGCCCTTTCGTATTGGTTAATCACGCGCAAGCTATAAAAAAGGATGATAATTGCCGCGATTGCGATATATAATATTAAAAAATTCATATTTTAGTTTTTATTTATTATAAAGATATTATACCAAAAAAACGCCAAACATAGAAATCCATTGCGCAAAAACAAAAATTATGTTAAAAATCTTTATGTAATCCTCGGATTAATTTGAAATAAACGAATGAAATTGAATAAATTTTCAGTAAAAAAATCCAAAAGCGGCCTGGGCCTGTGCGCCAACACCCTAATTAAAAAGGGTTCTTTTGTTATTGAATACACCGGAAAAATAATTACCGAAGAACAAGCCAATAAAAAAGGCGGGAAATATCTTTTCAAAATAGATTCCAAATTCACGGTTGACGGCACGGACAGAAAAAATATCAGCCGCTACATTAACCATTCTTGCCGCCCGAATTGCGAGGCCTATATCGTGGGCAAAAAAATAAAAATATACGCGAAAAAAAATATCCAGCCCGGCGAAGAATTAAATTACAACTACGGCAAAGATTATTTTGACGAATACATTAAGCCTTTTGGCTGCAAATGCGCTTATTGCCAAAGTAAAAACTTGACTTTACCTTAAATTTGTGGAAAAAATAGAAGAGTATTCCTATGCCGAACGGTTATTCTCTCAAAAACCTTGAAAAATTCCTGGAAGACCACCCGAATTTATTCAAGGATCGAACGAACAGCAGCATTTTGGAAACATTTAAAGCGCAAACCGAACGCGGCTGCGTTTCCACCGGAAGAGTTAAAAGCTCCCTCGGAGAACACTTTCCTTTGTTCCTTAAAGAAGCCGGCACTCTGCCGGAACATATCCAAATCGGGACAGATTCCTATATGTCCCGCACATAGCTCTTTTATTTCGCCTATTCCAAAAGGCGATTTTTTTATTGCCAAAATTATTTGCCGGAAAATTTGCCTTCAAGCAAGAATAAAATTCCTGTGATTACGGGCACTCCCCCGATAACCGCAGAACTTAAATCCATCTTAAAAAACAGCAGGCAGTAAATCCCGAAAAGGATAAACAGCCATCCGCCTATTTTTGCCCACTTCCAGGCAATCGCTGAAATTAAGAGGACAACCAAAGTTGGAATTAGGTGGCTTAAAGAATCCATGACACCAAATTCCGGGCTCAGTCCTTCCAAAATAAAAACAGCGAAAAATACGACGATAAGAACCGACAAAATTCTGGCTAAATAATAAATTGGCTTATTTATGCTCATTGAAATAATTATAACAAAAAAATTAATACAATAAAACAGGGTTTTGTCCCCTGTTTTATTTTTGTTTTAAGCAAAGGTGAAAGCCACGCCTTTTGCGTTCGCGCGGCCGGTTCGGCCGATACGGTGGATATAATCGTCGTAAGTGTGCGGCACGGTATAATTAATCACGTGCGTGATATTTTTAATATCCAGCCCGCGCGCAGCCACATCAGTCGCGACCAACACATTAATCCTGTCTTCACGGAAAAGCGAAAGCGCTTTTTGGCGTTGATTTTGACGTTTGTTGCCGTGGATGGATTCAATTTTAAATCCTTCGTTTTTCAAACTTTTATAAAGCTGCTCCACTCCGTGCTTTGTTTCGCTGAAAATCAAAACTTTTTTCATTTCCGGGTTGGACAAAAGTTTTTTCAAAGTTTCAAGTTTGTCCGAACTGCCCGCGGTATGAATCACGCTTTGTTCAACATTATCCGCCGATTGGTTGGATTGGATTTCCACCGAGAACGGCGACTTTAAAAATTGGTTAGCCAATGTTTTTGTTTTTATGGGCATTGTCGCCGAAAAAAACAATGTTTGCCTTTGCGCCGAAGTTCGGCCCATCAGTATCTTAATGTCGTCAATAAATCCCATGTCCAGCATTCGGTCAACTTCATCCAATACGACCACGGCGAATTGCGAGAAATTAATCAATCGGCGGCTTTCGAAATCTTTTAATCTGCCCGGCGTGCCGATAATGATATTCGGATTTCTTCGCAAGTCCATAATTTGCTTTCCTTGGGGCATTCCTCCGACTACGATAGCCGAATCCAATCTCATTCCCCGTGAAAATTTGCGGAAATCTTCGTTGATTTGAATCGCCAGTTCGCGAGTCGGCGCCATAACCAAGGCCTTTCGCCTTTTGTCTTTTAAAATATTTTCAATAATCGGCAAAAGATAAGCGCCGGTTTTGCCTGAGCCGGTATTAGCCAAACCGACAATATCTTGCCCGTCCAGGATTGCCTGCATTGATTGGTCTTGAACCGGAGTTGGCGTGGAAAAGCCAAGCTTTTCTATATTTTCCAATAAAAGCGCGCTGAATTTAAAATCCCTGAAAGTGCGCGATATTTTTATTGCCGGAGCGGTTGCTCCCGCTTGGGAGGCCTGCTTGATAAACCGCGAAATATCAATTTTTTCGCGATTGCCGAAAGCGCGTCTTGGTCCCGAATTGGAAAAAGAACGCTTGCCACTGAATTTGTGGCTGAATTTTGGTTTTGCGCCACGCGCAAAACGAGTTGAGTTATACATATAAATTTTTACCTTTCGCGAAAGAGAAAGAATGAAACAAAAGGGTGTTAAATTATTAATCTTAATGATTCTTTGAATTGCTGCTATAGAACATCGAGAAAAATAATTTATCGGAAATCTATATGACAATTTTTTCGCTGGTTATTAATATAACATATCCTGCATTATTTTGCAAGGATAGGCTACGCTTTCTTCTTGTCCAGCTTGTCCAAGCCGATAATTTTAACTCCGAAATAAACCACCAGCGCGACTACGATAAAATCAATAACCACGCTTATTAAATCGCCATAAAGGATATTGGCGGAACCCAAACCGATTGAAGCTGTTTTTAATCCGGCGGCGGCGCCAAGCGCCATGCCGAGAATCGGATTAATAATATCGGTAACCAAAGCGGAAACAACTTTTGAAACCGCTCCGCCGAGGATAAACCCGACCGCCAAACCGACAACTCCCTGTTCGCGGATAAAATCAAAAAAACCTTTCATATTTTTTTATTTATTATTAAACGTTTCTAATTTTTTCAATAAACTCATTTAATCTCTCGCTGTAATTTTTTTGGACTATTTCTTTTCCGGTAACTGCCAACGTAGCCACGGCTTTAGATTGGCAAATATCTTCGGCTTCGGCGAAAGTCTTAGCCGGATCACTTCCGCCCATAGTGCAAAACAAGGCAATTTTTTTAAAATTACCGGCATTGTCCATCAAATAACGCCTAATCGGGCTGGAAATTCCGGCCCAAATCGGCGTGCCTACGATAACCAAATCATAATTGCTTATATTTTTGGAAACCGGCTTAATGTCCGCGGGAATCTTTTTGGAAGCTTCTTGGCCGCAAAGGAAAAGGCCCATTATTCCGGAACGGTCTTTTTGGCTGATTATTTCTTCAATGTCGCAATTTAATTTTTGCCTTATTTCTTCGGCCAATTTTTTGGTCGCGCCGCTTCTTGAATAATAAACTACCAGGATATTCATATATTTAATAATTAAATTTATTATAATATCTCTTTTAATAGTTCTTGCACGCCGATTTTATTTTTGGCGGAATAAGGAATAATTTTATGGGCTCCTATCAATTCCTTGATTTTTTCAAACTGCTTTTCATAATCAGCTTTTTTGATTTTATCTATTTTGTTCGCCACCACAATAATCTCTTTCCGGTAATCTTCCAAGGCATAAAGCATTTCCAAATCATCTTGGGTAGGGCCCACTTTAGCGTCAATTATCAGCACAACTTTCTGTTCATAATTGGAAACAAAAAAATACCAATTAACCATGGCTTTCAAACTGTTCTTTAGCTTCTCCGGAACCTTGGCATAGCCATAACCCGGCAAATCAACAAAATACAAAGAATCATTAACCAAAAACAAATTGATTTTTTGGGTGCGGCCCGGCAAATCACTCGTCTTGGCCAAATCACGGCGGTTAACCAAAGAATTGATTACGCTGGATTTGCCAGCATTGGAACGGCCGATAAACGCCACTTGCGGCAAGCCGTCTTCAAAAATTGAATCCGTGCCCGTGACACCTTTTACGAATTGCGCTGATTTAATTTCCATATAACTACAAAAAATTAGATACTTTGCGTCCAGTACCCTCCAACTGCTTCAAACCTCAAAGAGCCAAACTATTTCTTTTTGTCTTTTTTCGGCTTCTTTGTTTCTTTTTTCCTGGAATTGTTCCCTTTCGCCATAAGATTAAATTTATTATTATACAAAAATAATAACATTGTATTTATTTTCAAGCAACTAAAAACCGCCTGCTGTCCGCCAACTGGCGGAGACGGACGGTTTTAATGCTTTTATTTTTTTGCTTTTTTCTTGGCAACCGGTTTGGCAACTTTCTTTGCAATCGCCTTTTTGGGTTTTTTGGTTTCTTTTTCCTTCTTGGCAACTAATGCTTTTTTAGATTTTACCTCCTTGCCCGCCGTAGTTCCGTTGGAGCGAAGGAGGGCTTTGCCCGCCGCATCTTTTTTCTCAACAACAATTCCTTTCTTTTCTTTTGTTAAGGCCGTTGATGATGCTAAAATATTCAAAATTTTATCAAGCTTGGCGTTTACCAAGTCCAACTGTTCCTTGTATTGGGCGCTTACCGGCTTGTCAGTGTTCTTACTCGAAGAACCCGGCCTTTCAAAACAATCCGGGCAATAAACCGGCTTATCGCTTATGGGCTTAAACGGAAGCTCAAACCTTTTGCCGCAAGTCGCGCAAGTCGCGCCAAACATCGGCTTATCTTGGAATCTGGGCTTTTCAAATTCCCTTTTTCTTTCCGGCTTGTCCGAACCGCCGCCATGGCTGGTAAAGCACTGGCTGCAATAAATCGCCCTATCGCTTGTTGGCTTAAAAGGCACTTCGCATCTCTTGCCGCAATCGCTGCAAATAGCCTCGTGCATCTGCGGCCTGCCTCGATCATTGCCGCCAAACCTTTTTTTGCCAAAATCTTTCTTTTTAAAATCCCCTTGCCCGCCTCCTCGTTTCTCAAATTTAAAATTTTTCATATTTGTTTATGTTATTATGTGGCGGCTATTATAAACTATATCCCATTATAAAGCAAACCGATTTACGGATTGCCCAAACAGGCTTGACATAATTTTTGGGTTTGATATACTTAGCCTACACCTACCCCCCAGGTATGGGCATTAATAAAACATAAATAAATTTATGATTACGGAAGAAAAAAAGAAAAAGATTTTGATTAATTTTAAAAAAGCCAACAGCCTGCTTTCCAAAATTAACGGCATGGTGGAAAAAGACTGTTATTGCATTGACGTAATGCAGCAAAACCTGGCCGTTATCGGGCTTTTGCGTTCCGCCCACGAAATGCTAATGGCTAACCATTTAAACACTTGCTTTAAAGACGCGATGGTGGCTAAAAACGAAGCGAAAAAAAAGCAAATGATAGAAGAAATTTTAAAAGTAATAAATTTATACAACAAATAAAATGAACCCCGTTGAAAAAGATTGTTGCGCGCCCGCGCCAAACAAACCCAATAAAGGAATTCTATCAGGCGTTCTCTATGGCTTGCTTCCCCACTCTTTCTGCGTCGCCTTTATTTTATTTTCAATTGCTGGCTCCGTGGCCGCGGCCGCTTTCTTAAAACAATTCTTGCTGATTCCTTATTTTTTCCATTTTTTAATTTTACTCTCTTTGGGGCTGGCCACCCTGTCGGGCGCGCTTTATTTGAAAAAGACCGGATACTTGTCTTTTGCCGGAGCGAAAAACAAATGGAAATATTTAACTTCCCTGTATTCCATGACAATCGCAATTAACGTATTGATGTTCTTTGTTGTTTTTCCGACTTTGGCCAATGTTAGTTCCGCGCCGCCGGCAAATCAAGAAGAATACTCGGCTAATTTATCCGTAAGCGTCCAAATACCCTGTTCTGGGCACGCCCCTTTGATAATTGATGAAATCAAAAAAGACGAAGGCGTCAGTTTTGTAACCTTTAAACTGCCGAACATTTTTGAAATACAATACAATCCCGAAAAAACTTCGCCCCAAAAAATAACAGGACTGGAAGTTTTTAAAACATATAAAGCAATAATCCAATAGAAAAGAAAAAGGTCGTTGTTTAATATTTTTACGTCGCGAAAAAAATATTAAACCAATAATAATTAATAAATGCATACAATATACAAACATATGGAAAACGAAAAAGAAGAAACTTGTGCATGCGGATGCGGATGTACCTGCAAATGCTCGTGCGGAGCGGATTGCAAATGCGGAGAAAAATGCGAATGCGGAGCGGATTGCAAATGCGGGCCGGACTGCAAGTGCGGCTGCAATAAATAAACCAATAATTTCAAATTAAAATAAAAACCATCAAGCGCTTGATGGTTTTTGGTTTGCGCCAATTTCTAAATAGAATGGATGTATAAAAATTTTTCCCACTCTTCCACGCACTCGCCGGCCAAATCAATCACGTCAACCAATGTCCCGAATTCTTTAATATCAATCCCGAACCTGTTTTCTTTACGCGCCGGATCAGAATAAACCGTGATGGGCGTGGAAATATCAAGGAATTTATGGTTCACGAAATGGTATTGCGATTCGTATAAGTCTATTTTTGTGTGCTTCTGCATATTTGCCAAATCCCGGCAAAGCGTTAAGCTTACGCTCTTGGAAATAAAAATATTAATATCCCGACTGCCGTAACGGCTCTGAATCAGCCAATCGCGAAGATGGTAACATTGGATGAAAAAAGACGTAAACGCGTCCACCGCGCTTTTAAAATTTTCATCCGTGGCAGTTGAAAAACGCCCGATATCTTCTTTTAAGCGCTTAACCCTGTCCAATTGTTCTTGGTACGGCAAAATGTTTTTCATATAAACAAATTAACACAAGACAAAGAAAATAACAATAAAAAAAGAGAATAAAATAAGCTTTTATTCCCATTAATGGATTGACCTGGACGCGCACGTTGGCTTGGCTATTTTTTGGGCCGGCCAACCGTAATTGCGTTTGGCCCAATGGGCTATCGGGTAACCGTCGGCCAACCTCAAGTATATCTCCGGATGTATTCTGGCTCTTTTGTACCTGGAACCGGCCGGCAATAAGGTGAATTCGCTTAAAATGCCTTTATTGTGAAACGCGTAAGCGATTGCTTCCGCCAAGGTTAAAGGCAGGCGCTCGCATTTTAATTCATCAATCCTCACGTCCGCTATCCAATAGCATAAAAAATTTCCCGGGTCTTCCTTGTATCTGTTAATGATTCTATCCGCCTTCTCCAAGCTGTGGCCGATTTTGCCGTTAGATGTAATCAGTTTAATTAATATTGTCGGCTCAATCGCTCTTTCACTGACAACCGGCAGCAACGGCAACAATTCCGCTTTTGGGTTTTGGCAAATCGGCTCATTTGAAAATAGGCTTGCCGCGTAATCAATTTTGCGGCTTAAATTCTGGATAATTTCATCAGGCCGGCCTTCTTCAATATCCCCGGTCTCAACTAAAATTTTAAGGCCTTGCTCAAGGTCACAAAGCTGGGCTCTGGCAAAAATGACAAGCGCTTCTTTTGAGTAAAATTTTTGTTGCTTTACGCTTTGGATTAATTCTTTAAGCCATTTTTCCCGTTCATTCGGCGATACTTTTTTCATATAAGACGACACTGTTCTGGTCGCCCGGCAAATTCCATCCTCATAAGCTTCATCTTGTGAAATAACAACCATCTCCCTTGTTAATGAACTTGGGTAAATTGAGTATAAGTATAAATTTTTGCTTAGTCAAGAATACAAAAACCGCTAAAATAGCGGCCTCATTTTTTATTTTTATTCATCTCTTTTCTAATTTTTAATGCATCTTACGGAAAAACCTCTTGCTCTAACATCAAGAGCCGGATTATAACCAACGGTGCCAAAAGATAAACTATAAGAGCCTATACCGCTGGCCGTACTGGTCCAATAACAAGAATTGATATCCACCATGCTAAGACTTCCTGTGTTATATTGTCGGAAGCCGGCAGTTGGTAATTTTAAAGGCGAAGCATAGGCGTCATCGCGACTACCCCAAGCACCTGCGGCAATTTCCGCATTCCACTCAGCTAAGGTTGGCAACCGCCAATCGGTCGGACAAGGATTATTAATTCCACTAATGCCTTGCCATAAATTATTATTTTGAGGGCTCCTCCAATCGTAAGGATTCACGTTTGTCATAATAAAATTACCGTGCCCCGGATTATCACTATTAGATAAAGTTGTTGTTGTTCCACTCGTACGAATTTGATGGCCGTCAATTCCCCTTCCCCATTGAAACAAGTCGCCATAAGCAGCCGAATCATTATAAGCCGTGGCAACCTGGCCGGCTCCAAGATTTCTATCCAGCCAACACTTACTTGCTTGTGATATAACCTCTCCATAAGTAACACTACTGCCGTTATAAGTAAATGTAACTGTATCGCCACAAGCTAAATAAGTAATACTGCTAATAGCGCTATCGGTGTAACCGGACCTAACGGCCAAAGCCTTAACACTTACATCTGAATTAATTACCAAAGGAGTTACGGCTTGGTTAATTGATGCCGTAGTCGGATTGCTGCCATCCGTTGTGTAATAAATTGCATCAGCATTAGCTGATGTAATTGTCACAGTTGAACCAAAAGCAATTATCCCGCTGGCGGCGCTAAAAGTTGGCGCAGCCTGAAAGCCAACTGTTTCACTCCAAGCATTTATTGAGCTGTCATATTCATAAGTTCCGTTGGTACTTAAAATTGCCTGAAGGGTAAAACTATCGGAACTGGGACTATTGTAAACATAATAAATTCCAGAATTTGGATCTTGCGGCAAAGCAGGTAAATATTCTTCCAACTTAGTTTCCAAATCACTGCAAGGATTATTTCCCGCCCCAGCTCCGATGTTACAATTAGCGCCGGAAGGATAAGTATTATTATGCTGAATGGAATATATTAAAATAGTTTTTTGAATTGTTTCCAGGTCTACTTTTCTTCGCACATCCTTGGCGGAATTAATTGCGTCAGACATAGACACAAAAAGAAAGCCGGACAAAATACCGATAATTGAAATAACCACTAAAAGTTCAATTAAAGTAAAAGATTTTTTAAGCTTCTTCTTGCTCATTAAAATAATTATATCATAAAAATTTAAAACAAAAAAACCGGCGTGATCCGGTTTTTTGCCGCAGAATTACTAATTAAAAAGCGTAACCGTTTTGGCAATTGTAATAGCCGTTATTGTAATAACAATTACTGTTATTGTAGTAATAACCGTTATTGTTGTAATAATAACTATTAGTATTGTAATTGGTGTAATAGCCGCTGCCTATAACCAAAATGCTAAGCGAGGCCGAGCTGCTTCCCCAAGAATTGGAAGCGGTCAACGTGCAATAATAAGTTGTGTCGTAGGGAACGTTGGGCGCGTAATAAATCGGATTCAAAATATTATTGCTGGATAATGTTCCGCCCGTGCAAGTCCAGGAAAAATTGGTCGGGTAACTGTTTTGGTTCAAAACAGTTGCGTCAAAATAAACGCTTCTTCCCGATTGCACGCTTTTTTTGGCTCCCGCAGAAATTGAAGGATAAATATTATTATTGCAATTATACCCGTAGCAATAATAATTATTGTTATAGTTTCCTTTAACCAAAATATTCACTGAACTTGAAGCGCTGTTTTGGAAATTGGAAACAACCAGCGTGCAGGTGTAAGTTGTGTCATAGCCGGTGGTGGGCGCGTAATAAATCGGGTTAAGGATATAATAATTGGACAACGACCCGCCCGTGCAAGTCCAGGAATAATTTACCGGATAACCGGTTTGGTTGGAAACAGTCGCGTCCAAATAAACAGTTTGGCCGGACTGGATTGTTTTATAATTACCAGCGAAAACGCTCAAATTGTTCCGGTTGTAATTATTGTTGTAATTATAATTATAATTGTTGTTATTGTAATTATAATCATCAACGCCATAGTTCATTGAATCAACCAAAGACGCGCTATCGTAATCTCCATTGTTTACCAATAAATTCTGCAAAAATTTAATCAATGAAATTCTAGCTTCTTCCGATTGGCTGGACGCGGCAGACACATTGGACACGGCAAAAAAAGAACAAAACAACGAAATTACCATTAAAAATGTGATTATTTTTTTGTTCATATCGCTTGTTTTTATTTGCTTAAAGTTGGCTTCTTTCTAACATATTTTGCTCTATTTGAAAAGAGCCTGTTTTACCCCCAACAAGCAACGCCCTTAATCAATTTATTGTAAAAAATAAAACAAAAACTGCCCCCCCCAAAAAAAAACAATTGCCGCCTTGGCTGGCAGCCGGCTTATTTCAACTCAATCAAACAAAAATAAGCGCCGACCAGTTTATTCTCCGCGTAGACCGGGCAAGTCGGGCAAATGCACATTTTTTTGGAATCCATCTCGCACTCGGACACGGTTCGGGCGCAAAAAACTCGCTCCGCTTTATTCTTGTTGCAATCGGCATAAAGCGGGCAATTGGGGCAAAAGCATTTATCAAAATTTTCCGGGTTATTTTTCGGTTTCATAATCTATGTAGTTTTTCTTTTTTGATTTATGTTCGTAATTAAATTCATGCCCGCATTCGGGGCAAATTAACAAAGCTTTGGCGAAATTAACCGCGTTTTGGGCCAAATCCGTAAAAATGTCTTGGATGGCTTTATCGTTTTCTATTTTACTCCTATCGGTTTTCGTATTCTCGTCGCTCTCGCCAACCCAAGCGGCATAAGCTTGCGGCGGAAAAATCAAACCCATCTCGGTTAAAAAATTCATTAATCCCCCGGCCACGTGCTGATAGCCGTCTTCATGCCCCAAAATCATCAATGCTCCGATTTTATTTTTAACCAAAACTTGGCGATAAACCGAATTAGCGTTTTCCAAAGAATTCAAACGTTCAATAATCAATTGCATCAACTGGGAATGATTACCCCAATAAATCGGCGTGGAAAAAATAACTACGTCGGCGTTAAGGATGCCATTGTAAATTTTTATCATTTCGTCGTTTTTATCCAACTGGGTAATCAAGCAAGGATGGACGCACGCTTTCGCGTCCATAGAATAATGGTGGTCGCAAGGCCTTAAATTTAATTCCGAAGCCACGACAATTTCTTTTTCCACTTCTTCATCTTTCAGAGCGTCAAAGGCGGTTTTCATTAAATAATAACTGTTTGATTCTTTTCCCCTGGCGGAAGCGCTTATTCCGAATACTTTTATTTTTCTCATAGGTTTAAAAATTTAAATAAATCGCCAATCCTAAAATGCCGTGGACCAAAGCTAAAAAGATGGAAATTTTCGCCATCAGCGGATGCCACGGAAAAGGAATTGCGTGTTTATTGTTAAAATTTAAATAACCGATTAACGCGGTAAAACAAAATGAAAGAAACGTGATTATGCCCGCGTAGAATATTAACGGCTTCCCAAGAATAAGAGTGTAAGCGATTTGCGCTATCATATTTTTAATAACTTATTTTATAGACTCATTATACCATAAACAAAAACCAACCCAAAGCAGCCCCAAATATTCGCAAACTATATTATTTTAGGATATTCCCAATCAGCATTATCAATCACCATGTCGGCTATTTCTGCCGGAACGGATTCTTCCAAGTATTTCTTCTGGGCCGGCAAATATTTTTCATCGTATTTCTTGATAATTTCTTTGCCAAAAATAGGCACATCCCTAACCATGGCCCGCTTCTTACTTTCCTCAAGCGGTATCTCAATAAAAATTTTATAATCAAGATAAGGATCTAATTCTTTCCTGAATAAAAATACTCCCTCAAAAACAACTATTGTGTCTTTATCAAAAGAAAACGTTTTTTCCTTTTCGTATTTATCGGCATGTAAATCCAATAAAGCCAACCGAACGGAATATTCATTCTTTTCGCGGACGGGAACCAATAATTTTTCAATAATAGTTTGGATATCAAAACTTTTATTATAATAATTATCCGCCTGGCTTTTCCCCGAATATCTTATCTCTTTGGGATTATGAAAATCGTCTAAATTGATTGTTTGGACTTTTTTATTTTTTGAAATCAGAAAACGGCTAAACGCTTCGGCAAACTTTGTTTTGCCGGATGTGTCTATCCCGTTTATTCCAACAACAAAAGCCCTGCTTTCCTTTTTCCTTTGGCTGATTTCTTCCAAAATTTCTTCAAATATAAAAATTCTTCTGTCAAAAATATCCAATAATTCTTCAAAATTATTTATGCCCAAATCGGCTTTTCGCGCTTCATCTTTGCCATAGCCGTACAAAGCTCCCACGGAGATGGCGTTATTTTCTTTGGCCGCCTCAATATCGTGAATCCTGTCACCGATGACAGCGGCGTTTGATTCCTTTAATTCTATTTTGATTTTCTTAACCAATTCTATTTTTGTCAGCTTATTTTCTTCCACGCACTCCATATAATCAAAAAACTTTCCGATATCTAAAAATGAAATTATTTGCTTAAAGTATTCCGCGCTCGCGTTTGAATAAAGCGCTAATTTATAGCCTCTTTGTTTTAGGGTTTGCAACGTTTCCATTGCACCGGGAAATGCTTCTCCGTATTTTAAAATAGCAGTGCTCCGATGCGTCCTTGTTTTTTCCGCCAGTTCTTTCCATTGAGAAATTTTATCCGGAGGTAAAATGGATTTGTACGCGTTCTCCGATGTTTTTCCTATATACCCTTTCACTTTTTCTTCAATATTATCCGCTTGCCAACCAAGCTCAAATAAAGCTCTTTTCACAGCTTCAATTTCCGGCTTAATGGTTTGGAAAATAGTTCCATCAAGGTCAAATATTAACAACTCAACTTCCCGTAAGTTAATCATATTTTTATTATAAAAGATGCTTTGGAATAAAGCAAAAACCGGCTAAAGCCGGCTGAAACGCCGCGATAAATCAATTTGCCATTCCCTGCGTCACCTGCACGAATTTCAAGGGATCCAGGCTCGTTCCCCTCATCTTGATTGAAAAATGCAAATGCGGATTTATGGAATATCCGGTGTCGCCCGATAAGCCGACTATGTCTCCCAATTTTACTGTTTGCCCTTCGGCCACGTTAAACTTATTCAAATGCAAATAAAGTGAATATACTCCCAGCCCGTGGTCTATCGCCACCGTGTTTCCGTTATTTTTTATATTATCCGCGAAAACAACCTTGCCGTCATTCACGGAAAAAACCGGCGTATTGAGTAGCGCGTCCAAATCCACTCCCAAATGTTGGGCCGTATAATCTTTTGATTTTCTGATATTGCCGAATGAACCCACATCTTTTACTCCAAACATCGGATAAACAAACGGCTTATTAACGTAAGACGCGGCCGTAATGATTTTTAAAATTTCCGCCAGCTCTTTGCTCTTTTTATCCGGAACGGTAAAAATGTTTTTTAACGTAAATCCTTTTTGGATAAGTTGTTTCGTGACAACCAAGCTCGTTGCGGGAAAATCTCTTTTTGAAACAAGGATATTTTTTTCAAAAATAGCTTTACCCGGAACATTAATTGAGAGCTTGTATTCGCCGGGCTTTTTATCAATTGCCGCGCCGGTAATCGCTACCCAATTTTTATCCCTTTTATCCCTGAAAAAACGCAACTTTATTAAACCGAAAGTTCCGGTGATTTCATTTGTTTCATTTTTTACCACGATTAAAAGCGTGTCGGCTTGCAAAAGCTTATCCGAAGAAATAAATACTTCCGGGCTTAATAAAGTATTTTCCGCGTTCACATTTAAACAAGGAAACAAGATGGCGCCCGCAATCGCTAACCATATGCATATTACCGTTAGCTTAAAGTCCATAAATCCATTATACCACAAAAAACCGCCCAAAGGCGGCTTGTGTTTGCGCTTAAATACTCAAACTATTTTTTAATAATCTCGCTTAATTGGATGTTTTGCTCGGTTGTTTGGCCCTCAATAATTTTAACAGGAATCAAGCTTGGCGCTTTTTCAAAATTCTTGGGCAAAGTATTATCATTGAAAAATATCACGAAGTTTCCAACAGGCATTTTATCAAAAAAAGCAATTCCGTTTTTGTCCGTAATTTCCATGGCCATTTTTCCGCCCGGATGTTCGCCCACGTCAACTTCAATATTACCGATAAACGCGCCCTGCCCGGAGGTTATAGCAACTTTCAAAGAGCCGAATTGTTGCGCGCCCTCAATTAAATTTTCCGGAGCGACAATACTGGAACTGCTCCAAAAACCTTTTCCGAATTGCTTTAAGTCAACAATTCCAAAAAAATTCAAAAGCATAAAGATAACAACGCCTGTAATTAAACCGAAAATAAATTTTTTCATATGTTTAATTATTTATTATTTACACCTTGTCGTTAAAGCCGAATTCAATGTGGTTCACCTATTATTTTTTTAAACAGGCTCGGCTTAAATTTATTTTATTAACTCCACCATCAAGCTCTCAAGCGCGATTCCGTTGTATTGTTGTTTGCTGATTTCTTTATTTTCGTGCAAAATACGCGTTTTAAATCCGGCAGCTTGTATTTTATTCAAATAATCATCTTTTAACAGCGCGCCGGCGACGCAACCTGATATTAATTCGTGGTTGTTTCTTTGCTCATCTGTTAGCTCTTCCAATAAAACAATATCAGAAAGATAAATTTTACCGCCCGGCTTTAAAACCCGATATGCTTCGCTGAATGTTTTGGATTTGTCGGGAGTTAAATTAATAACACAATTCGTAATTATCGTATCAACCGAATTATCTTTAAGTGGCAAATTTTCTATCTCGCCCAAAATAAATTCCACGTTTTTTATGCCTAATTTTTCTACATTCTTTTTTGCTTTCTCTATCATTTCTTCGGTCATATCCACCCCGATAACTTTTCCATTGCTGCCAACTTTTTTAGCCGCTAAAATAGCGTCTATGCCCGCTCCGGATCCCAAATCCAAAACAACATCGCCCTCTTTTAATTTTCCAAGTGCCAATGGATTTCCACACCCAAGACCAAGATTAGCCTCGCCGACTATTTTCAACTCTTCTTCGGAATATCCTATTTCTTTTGAAATGTCGTTAGCTCCTTTACGCTCACACCCGCAACCACAACTGGAATTACCCATGGCTATTTTTTTATAACCATCTTTGACTATTTGCTTTATTTCTTCGTCTTTTTTCATATGTTTAATTATTTATTATTTACACCTTGTCGTTAAAGCCGGCTTCAATGTGGCTGCCATCGCAAAACGGCTTGTTGCAAGATTTTCCGCAGCGGCAAATTGTTTGCCTGTTTCTTTTTTCATAAACCGACCCGCCCGCAGATTCTATTGAGATGCCTCCTTTTACCCATAACGGTCCGGACACTTCAGCAGGAATATCTTCGGTCACGCTAATTGACGGCTCAAATTTTGGCTCAATCAAATTATTTTTTTCCACAGCCGTTAACCTGCCGGACGAACAATTGCAAGCTTCTTCAATCGCAAATTCTTTGGCCTTGGGGTCATCGGACTTTCTGGTTAAATCCCAAGTTCCGCCGTGCCTGTGGCAAAACCTGGCGCCGGCGCACAGATTGGGCACGTCTTTTAAATTTAACTCGGGTCCGTTGATGGTCTTAGACTGCTTATCGTAACTTTCCCTGCTGGCGGTTTCTTTTCCGTCAAATCCTTTTAAATGGCTGCTGTCGCAAAACGGCTTATTCTTTGAATTGCCGCAACGGCAAAGCCGGTACTCGCCTTCTGTTTTGTATTTCTCTCCTTTCTGCCATTTCATCGGTTCATTGTCAGCATCCGCGACAACAAATTCTTTTTCCAACGGAACATTGCCCGAAACAATGTACGGCCCGTCTTTTTCTATTTTTATTTTTTTGTCTTCGTCCATTTGTTTTTTTGATTTTTATTCGGCTTTCTTTCTCTACCCAACAATAATTTAATTATATTTAAATAATACCATAAATAAAAACCGGGTAAAAGTTAATTGTTTTTAAAAAAATAAAAAGCGGTTTGATGTTATCATTCCGCCTTAGCTGAATAATGGCAACAAAGAAAGCTCGGGGTAATGGCAAATTGTAACCTTGGGATGGTCCTCGCCGATTTTCTCAACAACCTCTCTTGTTTTGCCAATCCATCTCGGGTCGCAAGGTTTTAATTCCGGCCTCTCAAAGCAAGCTAAAGCCTCCTCCTCGGTTAAAAACAACGCAACAATCCATGATGTGCTTGTTCTCCACCAAGCAGTATTTACATGCTCAAGCCTGCGCTCCTCGGATGTTTGAGGAGAAAGCATGCTATGGCCTTCCGGAAAATAGAACTGCAAAGTCCTGGCTATTGCCAACATCGAAGCATCGTTATACCTGGTTCCAGTGCAACCAAGCGTGGCGGCGATTCTTTCTATATAAGGGCAATCTTTTTCGCCATAGGCCTTAACCCTGTAAACCGAATTGCGCGTTACGGCAAAGAATTTTCTTAAATGCTCGGACATTTTTTACCTCCAATTTGAGAAAGAACTGTTTCCCTCCCTATCCTTAGCTTATATTTTCTACCACAAAAGTCAATCCCAAAAAATTATTCAAGGTCTTTGCCTTTTTTAGCTTTCATCCCTTTCAATATTCCCCTAAATCTGTTTTCGGCCAAAGACCCGCAATCCAATGTGCCTATCGCGATTTGGATTGCTTCTTTTTCTTCCGCGGTCAACGAATCTCTTTCCATTATTTTCAACAAAATACTGATTGCTTTTTTATATTCCATATATTTTTATTTTATCATAAACAAAAACCGGCGGTAAGCCGGTTTTAAACCTGTTCCTTTTTTAGCAATACTATTTAAATTTAAAGCTTTCGGCTGTGTTGTAAAAAATATCGCGATATTCCGGCCATTTTTCCGCGGTCGTATTGCATGAAATTGTAAAATATTTATCTCCTTTTAAAACTGTTATAACTATAACTTTAAAATTAATATTTTGCATAAGTAAATCGCCCTCCGCGTATTGGGCATCCTGGCCATCAATTTTTCCCTTAGTTTCGTAAGTAAAAGAAATTGCTGGAGCACTGGCTTTTATCTGCTCTTTGACAAGAGCCGATATTTCGCCCAATTTTTGCCCATTTGCATTATCAAAAGAAACGGCCAAGTAGCTCTTAAAATGAACTTTTTCTGCAGCACTGTCTTTTGGCTGAACTTCCTTTGTGTTTTGATAGGCCACGAGAGTGCTCGGTATTTCGATTCTGATCCAACCAGCCGGAGGAATAAAGGTAAATTCGTCGCCGACATAAGGATTATTGTTTTGAGATTGGCTTTGCGGTTGGCTTTGGCTATTCTCCTGCTGCGGTTTTTTTTGAATTAATAAATAATAGCCGATTCCCCCGATTGCTGCCAAAATTAAAATCACCAAACCAATAATTGCGACAGGCGCGAATCCTTTTGTATTTTTATGCATATTAATATATTTATTATATTACAAAGATTATACCACAAACAAAAACCGGTTTAAAGAATTACTTATCTTGGCTTGACTTTGTTTAAATTTATGGTATAAATTATTAAGAAAACAAGGAGGTTAAAAATGAAAGTTCGGGAAAAAAACGGCTCAATGCATGTAATTGAGTTGGAACACGAGGACCAGGTACAACTTATTGTTCCGGCAAGCATGGAACGGGTTTGCATTTATCTGACTGTTACTCCTTCTGGAAAATTGGAAATAGTCGGCGGAGCATCGATAATTGACACAATTTCCGGCAAAGGAATGAAAAGCAAAGTAAAAGAAAATTAATCTCTAAAGTAATTATGGGCGCCTTAAGAATAAAGGCGCTTTTTTATTGCCCGATTTAAATTTTGCATAAAAAAAGATTATCACTTTGGGCCTATAATTCAACAAAAGTTAAAATATGCCCGATATGATAATCATCTAAAAAGTATTCTTGCGGATTGGTCCACAAATATGTTAAGGCTCTTTTTTCGTTCGCTGAATGAGCATTATCGGCTATCCGCGCTTCAAAACGTTGAGCAAAAGGAGAGTATGTATACTGTTTCTCGCCTTCACGATAAATGCCCATTTCAATGAACAGAATCTTTTTTCCGGCCAAGGGTTCTCCAGAGCTGACGACAATTTGCCTGGCCTGGTGGTTTATGCCAATAATCGTCAGGTATTTTCTTTCACATCCACTAAGTGCGGGGTCGTCGCAAGGCATCGGCTTGTCCCCGCAATAGAATATCCCATCCTTCACAGTCAGTTCCATAAACATCAATCCTTTTTAATATGCAATCAATCTATCACCTCTATTTAATAAAATCAAGATTAATAAAACACCCAAAAGCCGGCGATAAGCCGGCCTTAATTTTTCAATCAATTATTTCGTAACTTCTATCATTCGGCCTTCACTTACTTTAAAATACCTAGAAACTCCAACTGATGGCGGCGTAGTCATCGGCTCGTCGGGTTTTCGATCGGCATAATTCACGATTATTTCCCTACCTTGAAACTGAGTTGTTTGCGGGGCAATCCGATCGCCCAAAAAAATCGCGTTTGTTCCCGCAAAAGTCTTCCCTGTTGATAAAACAGTCGCAACATAATAAAAAGTTCCGCTTCCGCCGGTTGTTTGGGTTAAAAGAAAAGCAGCGTCATTTATGCCGTCAAAATTATAATCCGCCCTAACTTCATTTCCAAAATACCGGGTTATGGTTGTTGATGCCGAACCGGGAGCGCTTTGTTTTTCCACCAAGCCGTTTACCAATGTGACTTGTTCGCCTTCAATTGTATAAGTCGCGTTTCGCGGGTCGAGAACCGTTTGTATAATCGGATTGTTGGGTTGTTGTATTTTTGATTGATATATCCAATAACCTATTCCACCTAATAAAACAATGATTATTAGTATTATGGATATAAGTATTTTTTTGTTCATATTTTTTATAATTTTATTTTTTTCTTTTTGGCTCAGGCAACTCCCCTGCGGTAATTTTAATTAACTCAATCAACCATTCTTTATCGTCAATTTCATCTTCAATTAGAAAATGGGATTTTGCCCCGGGATAAGGCGACTGCTCATTAACGTTTTTGATAAACCTCTTTCCGTCTAATGTTGGTTTTACAAAAAGTTGATTATTGCAAATAAGAGCGACTACTTTATTTCGAAAATAAATTGAGCATCCTCCAAACATATATTTATATGAAACGTCTCCCATATCCTGAATTTGATCAACAACATACTCAACAAAAGATTTATCTAATTTAGCTTTCATATTCCATATATATTACCTTACAGGAATTATATCACAAACAAAAACCGGCGATAAGCCGGCCTTAATTTATTATTTAAATTTAAAACTTTGAATCATGGTGTCATCGTAACATTTATAAGGATTTATCGCTGGATTTGTTCCAAATTTACATTCCTGTCCAAGCACAACCGACATTAATCTCTGCTTTTCCGGAGAATACAAAATTTTGTAAACAAAACCCAGGAAACAACTCCCGTACCATGGCTCGCCATTTTTACCCGCATCCGACCCAATAAGGCTAATTGCGTAATTACCGTCTTGCCGCAATGTTTTATTGGCCACCATGCAAGTTGAGCCAAAATTTACTTTAATATATTTTAAAATTTCTTCGTCATCCTTAACGTTATTGATTATAATTTTCCACCCCAACACATACCCGCTTCTCAATGACCCCAAAGTAGAATTTATTTTCTCGCATTGTTCGGTCATTTTTTCAGAGCTTCTGTCCCAGGCGTCATAGTAATACTCTTGGGTTATATAAACAGCGCTATTTTGGTTATCCTCAAAAATTTTCACGGGAACATTGGTTGGCTGCATATCGGAACATCTTACTTTGCCGCTTACTTCCAATGGCACCAATATGGAAAATCCCAGTTCCTCATTTACATAATTAGTCCAAGTTGACGTATCTATCGGTTTAGAAACAACTGCTTCATTGCTCGGATTATCAACTATTGGCAATTGTTCTTTTTTATACAACCAAATCGTTCCGACGACAACAGCGATTAAAACAATTATTATTAAATATTTTATAAATTTCATATTTTGATTTTACCGAAAAATCACGCAAAACTAAACTCAAATCTTTATTTCCAAAAAACAAATTCGGCTTCTTTGTTTTCCGGCTCAATAAATTTTATTACTTTAATTATCTGGTCTCTCTCTATAATAAAATCAATACTTTTACCTGCCGGAAAAACCAAGCCATAGGGGTCAAGCTCGTCCTTTTTACAGTTCTGGCAGTATATCCGGCTATCGGTTGCGAAATTAATCTTTTCTCCATCTGTCTCAACTTCCGTAAATTGAATGCTTTTGGCTAATGGTTCGGATAATAGCAGGTGGTAAATATATTTTTTGGTTGACGGATCAAACTTAGAAGTAAAATCGCCTGCCATATTATAACGGTCTATAAAAGTCAGCGACTGGCGCGTGTAAACCAAAGGCAACTCTCCTCCCACCGCGATGTTCACGTTCTCCGTCCGGTCACGCAATTTAATGCTGTCAAAAAGCGGATAAGCCAAAATAGCCGCAGAAACTATAAATAGAGAAATAAAATAAAAAATATTGCGCCTATCCATATCGAGCTTTAAATAAGCCAAAATATTACCCACAACATTTCTAACCGAAAAAGAAATAAAAATAAACAACGGCAGTAAAAATATCATGGGAAAACTAAATTTTAAACCATTAATCCGAAATTCTTTCAGTGCGCGGAAAAACCCCCAGCTTATTGGCGGAATTGGCACGAAGTAAATGCCTAAAGCAATGATTAAAAAGAAAAAATTAACAACCGGATGGTATGTTTTCCCAAACCAAAGAAAAAGAGCGAATATTATTAAAATAATAACTGTCGGAAGGGAAATTATGTTTAAAAGGAGCGGGATAGAAGATAAAATCAGCAAAACCGCAAAAAGACGATTTGATACCATCTCCGGAGCGGTCAAGGATAACCGGCTTTTCCTTGACTGTTCAATCGGTTGAGAAGCAATAGCCGCCACGGCCGCGCCCTTATTTTTAAAAATCGGCTCAAATATAGCCCAAACAATTCCCGCCGCAAAGATTAAAGCGCTGGCGAGAGCAATAATTATAGTAGCTTTTCCATACTCCTTGCCAAAAGAAAAATTATCATTGGCTAAAATTAAGAAGTCCAACACCAATAAAACTATTGAGCCGACAATGAGATGCCAAGAACGTATTTTCATATATTTTGGCTGAATTTTATATAATTGGCTACCCTATTAAACTCTTATTATTTAGAAAATAAATATCCGGAACTTCTATTGGCCTTCAAGTAGACCGTTTCATTCTCGCTATTATAATTGTCCAAATAAAAGGGACCTTCGGTGATAATCAGGTTATTGTGCTTACTTGCCCAAATATCAATATTATTTTTCCTCTCCTCCACCTCAGAAGGAATAAGATAATTCTTGTTCCCTACTGTAAATATTGAAGAAAAATCTTCGGCTTTTAGTCCATTAACCTCCTCAAGCACTTTAACAATATGGTCTTTGTTCAGCAAATTCATTGCAGGCACACCATATTTATTTGCATTAGAGGGGCTATTCATCATTGAATTATCCTCATAAATAATGTTGTTAGTTCCCGCATACAATACCCAATTATTAGGAGTAAATGAGGCTTGGCTAGCAATTATTCCTTTATTGAAGTGCCAAGCATCAATATATACTTCGAGATGCCTATCATCAACTATTCTATATGCCTTTATCTTATTAACACTTTCGGCATCCATGCCTGCAATAGGAATCCATTTTTCATTATGAACAGATTCCTGGTCAACGTATAAAGAATACAGAATATCTGTCCAAGAAATAGTAGAGCCGTCGTGCCATTTAGTGCCTATATACTTTGAAAGATCAAAAGTAACTTTTGTCATGGCTGATGATCCTGTCCCTAAATTAATCCATTTATGCTGAGCTGAATTCCACATAAATGCGTCCGAAGGAATATCTAACTTTTCTTTTGGCCCGGCGGTAGTGACCTCTGATCCCCACCTATTGTCTTTATATTCCAAAGTATTCTGATCGTTCCATCCGGAAAAATCTCTTAAGCATTGCTTGATATCCATCCTATAGATATTCGTAGCAAACCAGTAATAGTTGAAAGGGTCGCCTTTCTTGTAGGTTTCTTCCGTCCCTATGATTACCTTATCCTTACCGGGAACATACATGCTTCTAAAGTTTTGAAGATCCCTAATTCCAACATACTTACTCGGGTTAATCCCTTTGACGTCCTTATTGGCCGCGAATATCTGGTTTTTTGTAACTAATTGGATAAAGTAAGCATTATCGATTATTTCTTTTGTCCCGCTTCTCAACAAAGATACCCATTCCTTTTCATCCGCATAATTTCCATTGAATAATTTCTTGCCGATACTATCTAATTCATCATTCTTATAATTCCATGCTCCTTCCTTATTGCTCCCCGCAAGGCTTTTCATAAATGGGGCCTGGTATATGATATCATAGTCGTCGTATTTCGAAGCGCTATAGTAAATCCCTGTATTAATATTGATATTCCATGCCAAATCTTTTGGATCCTGGCTAAGAACAGTTTCTTTTGAACCATCATAATAAATCCTTTCTACGTCAAATCCGATTTTTTCAAATTGCGTAGCAACATATTCGCCCACTTCTTTTACTTCTCCGTATGCAGTTCCGTTATATATAACTATCTTCAAAGTTACCGGCTTATCTTTAAAGTACCACTTCCCGTTATTCTTAACCGCTCCCAATCCAAGCATGGCAGAATCCATCTTACTTAATGCAACGGCCTGGTTATAAGACAAATCATATGAATCTACGATATCTCTCACGAGATCATAATCAGGGCTGGAATCAAAAATAGATATTTTCTTAGGGGCGCCATATCCTTTTAAAATAGTATCAACAATCTCTTGTTTATTTAGTAAATTATTGACCGAAAACCTAAACTCTTTTACTGAAAAAGGATTTATAGTATCTTTTGTTGAAGGAGCAGGATTAAACTCAAGTCCGAAAAACTGAGATGGCGCTGTATATATATTAATATTCGCATCCTTTAATAAAGTTGCGTCATCAGGAGATAAAGTCCCCAAATAAACATCTATTTCATGATTAATAAGTTGCTTCACAGCATCCCCCGAAGAAACCTTTTTGAAAACAAGATTTTCTGAGGCGGGAATAGCTGTGGGCCCCTTCATTATCAAATCTCTTGTTATTAATAAACCAACCCATAAAATAACCGCAACAACAACGACAAAGATTATTATTTTTAATAGAGTTGATTTATTCATATTATTTTTATTAAAGCGCTTCCAAAGAAGTTTCTTATTTATTGTTAATTATTTTTTTATTATAGCATGAAACAAAAAACGACGATAAGCCGGTTAGTGTTTTAAAATTATCTATCTACCCCACATCTTAATATAGGGCGAAAAATCTACCTGATACTCGGGAATTCCAATTGAAATCCCATATTTTGTCGCGTTGTCATATTGTTCTTTGTTTTTTCTGTCCACTTTAAAAACTTTATTGCGGAAAATAATAAAATGCGTGTTATCATTTTTAAAATCAGCATACCATTCGTGATCTAAATCCATGGAGCTTCTGATTCTATCTGCAATAATATCGATTTCATTTTCCGATATTTCAACCGTATGCATAGTCCATTGTGCTAACCAAGGAGTTTTATGCTCTTTCGTAACTTTTTCTATTTCTGTATTTAAAATCTTAAGTCCTTTAAGGACACTTTTGTCGCTTAAACTCTCTTCAATTATTACCCCTTTGTAATTCATATTTCTATTCTATCACAAATAAAAACCGGCGATAAGCCGGCCTTAGATTTTCTCCCGATACCTACCTAGTGACCCGTTGAGACAATGACCGTAAGCGTTAATTGATTTATATTTTTATTTTACCAAAAAACCGCCCGAATGGCGATTTTAATTTAATTCCTGACGATAACCAACCGCACAATATTTGAAGAAAAATGGGACAGACGAAACACTATAAAAATATTGCTATTTTGGTAATTAAACCGCTAATTTTAAGTCGTTTAACCCTCTAAAAATCTTGATAGTTTCTTTGCTATTTTTATTAGACGTACCGTATTTAATGTGATAGTTTATTTTTCTCTCTGTACAAAAATCAATCACTATTTCGGCACAATTTTGATAAAATTCTACCTTATTTTCAAATTGAGACACTTTAACATTATAGTTAAGTTTGCCGAAAATTATTTTATTAACAAAATTAACACTATTTAAAATATTATATAAATCTTGCCTTACCAAATTAGGTGTTGGATACGGCTCCATACTTACCCACGTTTTTAAACCGTGATCGTGTAAATATTTCAAACTCTTGATTCTAGACTGAAACGGAGCAGCTCCTGGTTCAAATCCTTTTCTAAATTTTTCGCTCAAAGAAACTAGAGTTATTGCGTACTCGTTTTTCTTACTATATTTCTTATCATTTATTAGTTCTCTTGGAAGAACTCCTTTCGTCAAAACAGTGCACCTTATTCCGTTTTTATTTAACTTTTCTATTATTTTTAAAGTCAAATCCTTAACCTCTTTCTGTTTATACATAAATGGATCGGTAGCAAAACAAAGATGAACCACTTCAATTTTATCTTTTAGCTTGGGAATTTCCCTATCTAAAATTTCCAAAGCATTAGCCACTATTTTTGGTCTTGTCCAATCTTGATAATCTTTAATAATGCCACACCTCTTTTTCATCATCATTGCATAGCATGGATATTTACACCCATGAGAACATCCTTCTATATGATTAATACAGTAATCGGCATACTCTACTCCACTTTTATATAAAAGAGTTTTACGATATATTTTTTCCATCAATTAAATTATAACACTAATAACTAATTATACAAAATTTATAAAATCAAAATTTTTAAATCCTTTCGTCCTTTTTCTATGATCTCCAGGATCAACTTTAATTAATTTTTCTTTTTCCATTTTAGATAATATTATTTTAATCTCAGACTGCAAAAGATCTGTTTCATCAATAAAGTTATCGATAATTTGATGATATTTTGTTTTCCTTCCTTTGTAGATATTCTTTAGTTTCTCTTGAAATTTTTCTTTTTTCTCTTTTTTTTCTAAAGGCACCAAAAGACTGCTTTGAATAATTTCTCCTTCATATTCACTCTTCCCATTATTAAATTTAGCAAAACTATCCTTCATTAATGAGCAGGCCAAGCTACTATCTGATAAATGGAATAAATAATAATAGGTTTGATTTTTCTTGGGAAATTTAATTTTAAATGGATAAACAAAACCACTAAAATCTTTGCACTTACTTCTAAATATAGAAACTAATTTCTCTTCTTTTTCTTTTAAATGTTTTCCCTTGCAAGACCTCCATTGATCTCCATCAAAATATTCATCGTATATTTTATTAACTTTAGGATTAGGATGATCAATCCACCTTTGAAGAGAGTTGTACATAAAATTTAATAATATTTCAGTATACTGATTCTTCATCATGCGCCTAAGAGTTTTCAATTTTATACCGCTTATGCCGAAGGGATCAATAAAATATAAAGTTGGCATAATTTTTCCGTCAATCGAATCTAAATATTTATTAACCTCCACATCAAAGTCTCCCTCAATTGATAAACAATTTTTAATAGATAATTTATTATGAATTAATATTTTTTTAATATTTTCTAAATTCTCTTTTAATTTATCAATAATTACAACATTTACTTTAGTATTTTTCTCTTTTTCTATTTTGTCGACCGCACTTATAGAAAAAATAGGCGATCCAAAATTTTCAGACAAATAAATACCCCCTTTAATATCTTCTTTAGAATGATAGGCACCAATACCACCAAATCCATCTACATAAGTAAGTTCTTTTATGCTTGGTCGTGAAGATAGAATCTTTAACCAAATTGGAAAATAGTAGTTGAAAACATTATGTTTCATTTTAGTCTGTTTTTCGTATTCCCATGTTTTATATGGAACATTGCTCCATATTTTTTCTTTTATTTTTTTCATAAAATTTAATTATGTATAGCTTCTTTGCAAGTTATTCTAATTTTGATAGACTTGATTTACTTAGATAATCCATGTTCTGATAAACATTGTTGGTAACGCTGATCTGGAGTTGATTTATCAAAACTAAAACTAAGCCCAGCCAACTTACTCGCACATTCCCTTCTTACTTGTGCTGGATATATATTGTTGTAATAAAAATATAATCCGATACCAAGAATAACTAAAAATATTATAGTTATTTTAAAAATTTTATCATCCATATTTTTATAAAATAAAACACCTCAAAAAAGGTGCTGTTATTGACTGTTAAATTGTTTATTGCCAATTTCATTGGCTTCATATTATACCAATAAAATTGGAAGTCAAGGGTGGTAGGATTCGCCCTCAGATAAATTCCTACTGTAATTTTCTTCGGGCCCGGCTCGCCGCCGTCGCGGCTCCGCCTTCGAATCCTACAACAATCGTAGATTGTTGATGATAAAAACCGCCTAAAAGGCGGTCTTTATCATCAAATGCTCCGGTGGTAGGATTCGAACCTACAACCTAATGCTTAACAGGCATCCGCGCTACCATTGCGCCACACCGGAATAATTATCAACTCTTCTCTATGGCATCCACGCTCCCTCCGCCAGCTGGCGGAGCGCCACACCGGAATATAGTATTCAAAGAACAATATACAAGCAATATATCTTAAAACCAGTTTTTTTTCAACCCTACAAAAACCTCGATAAGCCAATGTTTGTAAGCCTGGCTTACAAATATTGATTTATGTTAAAATAAGCACAATATGTTTGGCTTAGATAAAAAGGAATTACAAATTTTTAAAAAACTCAACACGCCTTTAAAAATCCAGGAATTCTTGGATTCTTTTCCAATAAATTGGGAAAAGAAAGGAGAAACATATATGTCCCCGATTAGTTCCCTTAAATCAGGCAAAATGCATTGCTTTGAGGGCGCGCTCTTGGCAGCCGCGGCTTTATGGGTTAACGGAGAACCTCCGTTGATTTTAGACCTTAAAGCCAAAGGCGATGATGACCATGTGATTGTGCTCTACAAAAGGAACGGCTATTGGGGAGCCATCAGCAAGTCTAACCACACTACTTTGCGTTGGCGAGACCCGATATACAAAACCATCCGCGAACTGGCGGTGTCATACTTCCACGAATACCTTGATAATAAATTCTATAAAAAAGGTTTGGTTAGTTTTTCGCAACCTTTTAATTTGAAAAAAATGGGGACTGGCTGGATAACCGATGAAAAAGATTTGCATTATTTGGTGGAAGCGCTGGACAACGCGCCCCATAAAAGAATTTACCCGGCTAAAAATTTTAAATATATCCGTAGGGCTGATAAAATGGAGCGCCAAGCCGCCCGAATAATTGAGTGGGGTAAATCCAACCCGCGAACATAAATTAGTATCCTTCTAATTTTTTGACGTCGGTGTGCTGGCGAATTTTTTCAATTGCTTTAGCTTCGATTTGCCTAATTCTTTCACGCGTGACGCCAAACTCCTGCCCCACTTCTTCCAAAGTGTGGCTCACTCCGTCTTCCAAACCGAAACGCATAGATAATATTTTTTGTTCCCTTTCGCTCAGATTGGCAAAAATTTCATCCAAGTGTTCGCGCAATAATTTGCGGCCGGCTTGAACTGCCGGTGATTCTATTTTCTCGTCCTTGATAAATTCACCCAACACGCTATCTTTTTCGTCCTCGCCCACAGGCGTTTCCAAAGACACGGCTTTTTGCGAAATCTTTTCCAAGTGCCTAATTTTTTCCACTTCCAAGCCCATTTCCGCCGCCACTTCCTCGGATAACGGTTCCCTGTCTAAATCCTGCAACAAGCGCCTTTTGGCCTGGGTGTATTTGGTTAAAGTTTCAATCATATGCACCGGAATCCGAATTGTCCTGGCTTGATCCGCCAAAGCGCGGGTAATGGTTTGCCTGATCCACCAAGTCGCGTAAGTGGAAAATTTATAGCCCTTGCGCCAGTCAAATTTTTCCACGGCCCGGAACAAGCCCAAGTTTCCTTCTTGAATCAAATCCAGTAAAGTTAAATTCGGCGAGCGGCCGATGTATTTCTTGGCAATGGAAACAACCAAACGCAAATTGGCTTCCGCCAATTTTCTTTTCGCGTCCAAATCCCCGGCTTCAATCCTTTTCGCCAATTCTTTTTCTTCGCGCGCCACAATGGGATGTATTTTTCCAATCTCGCGCAAATAGGATTGCACCGAATCAATCTTGCCCGTAGAAGTTTTTTTCCTGCCCTTTTTCTTGCCCACTTTTTCGCCGCCATAATCCAAATAACCCTTAGAATCTTTCAATTCAATTCCGGCTTGCTCAAACTCACTGAACATATTTTCCAATTCCGCTATGTTTTCTTCTATGTTTGGAAAAGTGGATAATATTTCGGAAAAAGTCACGAACCCCCTGCCCTTGCCTTTCTTAATCATTAAATCCAATTTTTCCGGCGTAATCACGGAAACAACTTTCCGGGACTTCTTGGGTTTTTTGAATTTAGCCTTAGAAATTGCCTTTTTCTTCACGCCTAAAACCGGCTTCTTTTTAAGAGCCGCTTTTTTCTTCACGATTTTTTTATTCAACAACTTCTTGGCCGACTTCTTCGCCAACTTTTTCTTGGGCTTCGCTTGGACCCGCTTCTTCGGCCTCCTTGCCACTGCTTTCTTTTTTGGCTTCTTCACCGCTTTGGATTTGGTTTTCATTATCTTTTTTATTATTTTTTGTTAAACTATTAAATTCTTCAAGGAGCTGTTGGAGAGTTTCCAAGTCGCCTTTGGCTTCGCATTCTTTTATTTTCAAAGCTAATTCGCGGCGGCTGTTTTTATTTATTAAATTATGCCTGGCTGTGACGCATTTTTCAAGCTCTCTGGGCGCGTCTTCTATTATTCCTTCCACTTCGGATTTCAAAATCAAATAATTCAACAAATCGATTGTTTCCTGCGAATCTTTTAACGAATCAATGAGTTCGTCGTTCGTGATTTGCGGCCTCTCAATTATCTTCATTAAAATATCCTTAATCGGCGCGGAAAAATTACTGATTGTTTCCGTTGATAACAAAGAAATATTTTCCCTATCCAACAAGACAAACATAACCGCTTGTTCTTCCATTAATTCTTGCCTGGTCTTGGCGGTTTTTTCACGCGGCTCGTATTTGATTGCCGTAATTTCAAAACTGTCTTCTTCGTCTTTTACTTTTTCCATTTCTTTCCGCAGGTCCTGTTCTTCGGCTTTAATGGCTATCGCCAATTTGTTCAACCAAAACGATTGCTCCACCGCGTTGCTGATTTTTTTGAACACGGGCAACAATTCCGCGATTATTTTTTTCTTGTCTTCCATTACATTCGCGTCTTTGTTTTTAAAAGCCAAATCAAAATAAAACTCATTGGCCGGCTTGGCTCCCATGACCATCTGCTTCCATTTCTCTTCACCCTCATGCAACACGATATCCGCGGGGTCTTTCTCGTCGGTTAGAGGAATTACCTTAATGTTAAAGTCCATTTTCTGCGCTAACGCCACACCCTTCTTGGTGGCCTTATTTCCGGCCGCGTCCATATCAAACGCTAAAACCAGGTTTGGTGAATACCTTTTTATAATATTTAAATGGTACGGAGTCAAGGCCGTGCCCGAAACCGCGATGCAATTCATGAGTCCGGCTTGGTGGGACATAATCGCGTCAACATTGCCTTCAACCAATATGCAAAAGTCGTTTTTCCTGATTTCCAGCTTGGCTTTATCAATGCCAAACAACGCGCGGCTTTTGTCGTAAAGCAAAGTATTGGGCGTGTTCAAATATTTAGCCTCGTTCTCGTCCGCATTGCCGAAAATTCTGCCCGTAAAACCAAGCGGCTCACCATTAAAACCGCAAATCGGAAACATTATCCTACTCCTAAACCTGTCAAAAAATTTAGTTTGGTCTTTGGCGATAGCCACACCGGCTTTTACAATATCTTCCCGCGCATATCCCTTGCCGATTAAAAAATCCGATAAATTGGACCAAGCTTCGGGCGCGTAACCGATTCGCCAAGCGTCAATTGTTTCTTGTTTTAGTCCCCTTTTTAATAAATACTCGTTGGCTTCTTTGCCTTTAACGCTTTTCTTTAAATACGCTTCAAAAAAACGAGCGGACATTTCGCAAATATTCAGCAAAGTTTGCCTTTCATTTTTTGTTTTTTGCCATTCGCCCGAACGCGCTTTCAGTTCCACGCCGGCCCGAGCCGCCAATATTCGGAGCGCATCCACGAATTCTATATTTTCTATTTTCATCACAAAGGTAAAAATATCCCCGCCTTCGTTGCATCCGCCAAAACAATGCCAGGTTTGCCGGGATGGCGAAACAAAAAACGAAGGAGTTTTCTCCGAATGAAAAGGACAGCAGGCACGATAATTTATGCCTGCTTTTTCAAGCTTTAAATAGCCGCCCACAACATCAATGATATTAAGGCGAGATTTTATTTCTTCTATTTCATTCATGCTGCAAAAGTATTTAGTATCTAGTATTTAGTATAAAGCAAAATATCAAATACCATATACTTCATACTATATACTATTTTACTGTTTCCACTCTCCCAAAGTTACACTGACTGATATTTCTTCTTTATTCCTTAATATTTTTAAATTTATTGTTTGCCCGGGATTATAAGCGGAAATAGCTTGCGCCAAAGTATTGTCTTTGTTTATTTTTTGGTTGTCAAATTCCAAAATAATGTCACCGTCTTTCAGTCCGGCCACTGCCGCCGGCGAACCCGCTGTTATTGCCGGCTCTCCCGCGGTTGTCCCTTTTTGGATTAAAGCCCCGTAATCAACCGTTAAATTTTTTGATTTTTGCAAACTGGCGTCAATAATCACATACCTGACTCCCAAATACGGATAAGAAATTTTACCCGTGGCTTGGGCTTGTTGGATGTCACGCTTGGCTTTATCAATGGAAATGGCGAAGCCAATGCTCTGCCCCGCTTCCGACGTGGCTGTGTTTACGCCGATAACCTCGCCGCTTAAATTCAATAATGGCCCGCCGGAATTGCCGGGATTGATGGCTGCGTCAGTTTGAATAATGTCTTCCAATGTTTCACTCCCTCCCTGCACACCAGAGGCCACAATTGTCCTGCCTAAACCGGAAATCACGCCCACGGAAACAGTATTTTGGAATTCGCCCAAAACATTTCCAATCGCGATTGCGGTTTGCCCGATTTGGACATTGGACGAAGTCCCCAATTTTACCGGCTTAAAAATTTCCTCGCTTTGGATTTTTATAATCGCCAAATCTTGCACCGGATCAACAGCAACAATTTTGGCCGGGTAATCCACGCCATTATTATCCGTAACCGTATACTCGGCCGCGCTATCCGACGCTACGTGCTTGTTGGTTAAAACCAAACCATCTTCGGAAACAATAAATCCCGTGCCCGCTCCCACTTCTTGTTTTTGCGTGCCTGTTTGGATTCTTTGCGGCGCGGCAAAAAGGCCGAATGGATCAATCGGGTTGTATTGGTATTGGTAAATCGGCATGTTCTTGCTGATAACAATGCTCACCACCGAAGGCGAAACATCTTTAACCGCTTGGATTATTTTTTGTTCCTGGGTTGTTTGAGGTTCATATTTTTGGCCCACTGCTCCGTTTTGGCTGTTTTGGAAAGATATTTTATCAAACAATTGGGCACCCATGCCGGAATACAAAAAATAACCGAAAATCAAACCGAGAAACATGCCGGCGATTAAAATAACCGCGGCCCAAATAATATTATTATTTTTTGGTTTCGGAGCTTCCAACTGCTTCATGTTAAGCTCCGGCAGTTGATACATTGACATAATGATTAATAAAATTAACCTTTATTATTTTTATCGTAATGATTAAATTTATACTCAAATAAGCTTCCCTCCCGAACCGGCCCCTTAAACCACATATGCAAACCGCACATCAAATATTTAAATCCGGTTCGGAAATAACCATCCTTATCAAACCTGCGGGTGGGCATAAAAATCGGAACATCTTTGATAATGCCGAACCGGCCCATTTCCGCGGCTTGCTGAACAAAATACATATCCTCCGCCAATTTTATACTCGTATCAAATCCGCCGATTTTATCAAAAATATTTTTCTTCACCATGATTCCCATCGCGCCCATGGGGAATTTTCGCTTTAAAATTGTTTGCGGGCGATTATACAAAAGGTCTATTGAAAAACGGTTTAACTTGAAATTGCCTTTCATGGGATACAAATGGTAAGAAGCGATATCAAGCTTTCTTTCTTTAAAATCATCAATTGATTTGCTTAAAAATTCCGGCGGCAACCGCACATCTCCGTCCAAAAACAAAAGCGTGTCACCTTTGGCGATTTGCGCCCCCTGATTTCTGCCTTCGGCCGGACTGCCGCCATCGGTAATGCGGCAACCGTATTCTCTGGCGATTTCCCTTGTCCGGTCTTTGCCCGGCCTGTCCGCCACGATAATTTCAATATCTTTTCTCTTTTCATTTGTTAAGGATTCCAATAGTCCCGGCAAATTTTTTTCTTCGTTATAAGTTGGAATAATTACGCTTAGCATATTTTTATTCAAAAATTATTTTTTTCGCCTCCTGCCAATATTCCGGATGATCCTGTTTTGTCTTCATCCAATACCACCACTCCGCGCCCCATAAATAATAAGTATCAATGCCCGTGGATTTGGCGAATTCAACCGAACTTTTAAATTGGTCCAAGCTCATTGTTTTTTGCTGGTCAGCAATGTCCGTGCGCATCACCGAATTTGGGCACCACGGCTCGGCTTGCAATTCCACGCCTATAACTTTTTTCTTGTAAACGTTTTGGACTGTTTCGGCGCGGCGGTAATAACACATCGGCGTAATCCAAGGGCTATATGAAAAATAAAATTTAAATTGGTCCTGCCAAACTGTCCGGTAAGTGGTAAAGCCCACGATGTCGCCTATTTGCGCCGCCCTGGTCCAAGTGGACATTTCTCCCGAATCCGTAATTAAAATCGGCCGGCTCGGATCAAGTTTTTTCACCAACGCGACTTCTTTTTTCAAAAAAGCTTCATCCGACCACGGGCAAGCGCCGAATTTTAAAAACGGTTCGTTCTCCACTTGCCACACCGAAAGCGCGGATGAATTTTTGTATCGCAAAACAATTGTTTGGAGGTATTCCAAAATCTTTTCCTGCTGCTGTTCTTTGTTTAAATTCATGGCCCATTGCGGCACATGGCATTCCGGCCAGCGCGGCGTTTTCATTCCCACGGCCAAAATCAAATCAACCTTTCTGTTTTGCGCCTGCTCCACTTGCCAATCCAATTCGTTAAAATCGTAAGCCTTATCTTCCGGCTGGATTAAATCCCAATACACGGATATTTTAATGTTTTTGGCTTTCAGGTCGTCTAAGATCGCCAGATAAATTTCCCGCGGATCCAATTCCAAAAAAACCGCTTGTTTAAACGAAAAATTAACGCCCCAGTGCATTTTTTCCGGCCGCTTGGGATTGCCCCAAAAAAACCAGGCAAACATTATGAATAAACCGAAAACCAACAATAATAAGATATATTTTACCGTGATTTGCATGGCTTAATTATAGCGTAAAAGAAGCAAGAATCAAGTATTAAGAATCAAGAATAATTTTTGGCTTCGTTAGTAGAATAACAAAGCCAATCCCAACGCGATAATCAAAATGGACAATACTTTTTGGATTATCGTGCCTTTGGAAATGTCTTCTTTTAAAATTTTGGGGATGCAAACCGTGCAGACCACGGTAAACCCGAAAAGAAAAACATACTGCACTCCCCGAAGCGCGTTAATAATCGCCAAATAAGCAATCGGCACCAAAGCAATCGCCCAAGATTGTAAAATGGTGGCGATTCCCCCGGCGCCCTGGAAAAGAATAAATAAAAGCCCGGTACTGGTTTTGGTCCTGTTCTTTTTATTCACGCTAAACACATCTTTGAAAAAAGCGGGATGTAAAAGCAATAAAATCGCGATTGCGAAACTCGCGATTCTTATCCAAACAAAGCCTTGCTGCCAATTAGACAATCCGAATTCAAGGTACACAAATTTGGAAAAAACAAAATCCAAAGAAAACAAAAGCGCGGTAACCAAAGAAATTTTCAAGCTTTCGCGGGTAAACAAATCTCCGGTTTTATTCAAGCTGACCAACACCGTGCCCACGAGCAAAAGCGCGAACGCCAAAATTTGCTGCCCGCCCAAGCTTTGCGGCCCCCAGAATAACCACGTTAAAAGAAAAATAAAAACCGGCTGGGTGGCGCCGATGGCCGGAATAACCCGCGACACATCAAACTTTTCCAAAGCGGAAAACATTCCGTATAACCCGAAAATATAAATAATCGCGTCCAAAATTATCCACAAAGTGGCATAGTTGGACGGCATACTGAACGGAATAAACGGAATCATAAAAATCGCCAAAATGTTGAACACTCCGACAAAAAAAGTAAAAGCCCGAGGGCGCGGCGATTGCCCCAAAACGATTTTATCTCCCAGCGATGCCAGGGCAAAAGCAAAATAACCCAAGATTGCCACAATAAGCCAAGCGTATTCCATTTATTCGGAAATTATTTTTTTTATTTTTAAAACTCCCAACTGCTCCCCTTCCACAAATCCTTCTATCGCCATTTCCGCCAAATAACCGGAACGCAACCAATCAAAAAGCCATTCGTGCGCGTATTTCGCATTTCTTTGCTCAATTCCGAAGCCATGCATTAATAACCATTCTTTATTGTAGTCTTCTTGTGAGCCAATGGTTGGCGCGATAATCACGGGAATCCCCAAAGCGGAATAAAAAGAAAGCTCCGACGGCTTGGTCCAGAGGATATCCGATTTGGACAGCGATTCGTTAAACATATCAAAATAATCTCCGAAATTTTCCGCGAATAAAACTTCCACGTTTTTGAATTTGTCCATTTGCAGTTTTTTGATTTCCTCGTCAAAATACTGTTTTATTTTCCGTTTGGTGCCGGCCACTAAAATCACTTTCATTTCCCGCGACGCGATTTTATTCCTGAATTGCTTTAAAAGCCCCACGCCGATTTCTTTTTGCGCGCCCGCCCCGCCAACGGCAAACATTATCGTTAAAGGATGGTCGGAGTTAATCGGTAAGTCTCCCAAACTGGCTTTAAGCAAAGAGATATAATTTTTTTCGTAATTTTTTTGCGGGTCAAGGTTTGGCAATCGGTTTCGGATATCGTATTTTAAAAGCGACATAGACTCGGTGCCGATGCACGACATGGGCAAGGGATAGCCGGTTAAAAAAATATTTTCTTTGGGAACTCCGTAAAGCATTAATCGCTGGCGAGTCCGCCCGTTAGGAACAAAATATTTAATCCTGGTTTTATGCGGTAACAAGGGCGCCCAGCTGCGGCTGATATCCGCATCGCAAACCACGCAATAAATTTCTCCCGGATAACGAAAATGTTCGGCCATAAAAGCCGGTATGAAAAAAGTGGAAATGATTGGTTTGGCTTTTTCGCCGGGCAAGGGCCATAATTTTTTAATCAAATGCCTGCCCCATCCATTGGCAATGAATTTATAAGTATTTTTTTCAACAAAATTGGTTTTGGATAAATCCCGCTTCGGATAAAACTCAACTATTTTTTGGACTTTGTCGTAAAGATTAAAAGCCCAATTCCCTATCAAGGGAACTCTTTTAAACCTGGAGATAAATTCGTAAAAACTCCTAGAGCCCTCCCAAAAAGTCTTGTCTTTATTCGGGATGCCGGCGTAGTCGTTCGCGTTAATAATTTTTCCGTCAACCGCCAACTCTCGGAGCGCGTACGCCGTTCTCTGGTGCCCATAGCCCATATTGATTGAGATAACCCACGCCTTTTGTTCCATAGTACTTATTATTATAATGCATTACGCAAAAAAGGCAAAATCTCTTTTCTTGTTTTTTTGTTTTATTATAAAAATAAAAATCGCCAGATAAACCAAAATCATTGCGAAAATGCTGATTTTAAAATTTATTACCCCAAAAGGGATAAAGTTGCAAAAATCAACCACCCCGATTAAATATTTTAAAAAAATTGAACAGAAAAAAGAAATTACCCATCCAAGCAAAGGAAAAACAATGCCGATAACGGGAAACGCCAACCCCAAAACCATTAATATGGGCAACATTGGCGCAGCCAACATATTACTGATTAAAGCGATTGTTGAAACATAGCCAAAATTAAAAACCAAAATCGGCAAAGTTAAAACTTGGGCAGCCAAGGTGGCGGCGAAAATTTCCATAACCGGCTTAAGCTTATTATTGGTTTTATTGTTCAACCAACGCGCCAAATCCGGCGCGACAAAAATAATCCCGATTATTGCCAAAAAAGAAAGCTGGAATCCCAAATCGTATTTCAGGGCCAACGGATTTTGCAAAAGTATTAAAAATCCGGCAATGCCCAGCATGCGTTCGTTTTCGCCCACCCGGCCAAACAATTGCGCCGCCATTAATAAGCAAGCCATAATTCCGGATCGGACAGCGGAAGCCATGGCTCCAACCGAAATAACGTATAAAATAATCAGAACAATCGTAATTAAAGCCGCTTGTTTTTTCCATAAGCCGAAAAATAAAAATATTTCAAACATCACGATTGAAAACAAAACAATGTGCGCTCCGGAAATGGCAATCGCGTGGGACAATCCGGTCTGCGACAATTTTTGCTTAAATTCGTCCGACATTAAACCACTATCCCCCAAAATCATTGCCGCGATTATCGCTCCTTCCTGGGGCGGCAAATTCTTTTGGATTTGCGTTCGCATCAAATCCTTAAAGAACAATACTTTGGAATAAGCGCTTTGGAAAAAATTTAGCGCTTCGCTTCTATCAATAATTATTTCCGGATACGCCATGGTCGCCACAACTCCCTCTTTCGCCAAATAACCTTGATAATCAAAATTATTTAAAGTTTTCGGCACAGAAATAATTCCGCTTGCTTTTATTTTATCCGCATACTTGTAATCCCTGAAATTAGCCGTGTAAACCATTATTTTGCCGATTTCTTTATTTGTTTTTAAAATTTCTTCCCCCGAATCAAATATAACTTTTTCAATCGAAACAACCAATTTTAAATTTTTATAACCAAGTTGCGGCTCTCTTATAATCCGCCCTTCAATTACCGCCGATTGCCCGTCCGCGGCAATCAAAACATTATTGCTGACTGATAAAAATTTTACTTGATATGAATAAATGCCAGCGCTGAAAATAATCAAACAAAAACCGATTAAAACAACCGGCTTTTGCCAAAACACGCCGACGACAGCCAGGCCCGCGATAACAAAAAACAAAATCAAAAAAACGCTTCCGGTTTCCGGGGAAATAAAAAAAGATGCCGTAAAAATTCCGGCAACGAAGGAAAGGCACAATATTAATAAATTATCTGCTTTGCCCATTTAAAAAAGTTTTTTACGGCTGGCAAATTTTTTAATAAATAAAAGCCCGGCAACGAATCCGCCCAAATGCGCCGAATAAGCCACCATGGCTACGTTTTCCAAGCTTAACGAGAAAAATTGGTATAAAAACCAGATAACGATAAAAATCCAGGCCGGCAATGAAGCCAATGTCCAAAAGAAAATTATGGGAATAATTGATTTAATTTTATTGCCCGGGAAAAGGATTAAATACCCTCCCAGTATGCCCGAAATCGCTCCGGAAGCCCCGATTAAGGCGTTGTTTCCGGCAATGCCGGCTATTGTGTAAACAATAACGGAACAAACGCCACAGAACAAATAAAATAAGAGAAAACGGACTCCGCCCAGGCGGGATTCCAGGTTCTCGCCAAAAACCCATAAAAACAAAATATTGCCAAGCAAGTGCCACCAATTCGCGTGTAAAAACATTGACGTGAAAACAGTGAAAAATCGACCGTTAAACAAATCCGCGGAATGGTATCCGAATAAGGCGCTATAATCGTCAATATTTTGAAAAATTAAAAAGAAAACGAAAATATTGGCAATTGCCAAAAAAGCGGTTACCCAAGGAATCCTGCCCTTTATTTTATTTTCGTCGTATAAAGGAAACATTTTAGTATTAGCATAAAGTATTTAGCGCCGGTTTTTATAAAATAAACTAACGGATTTTAAATATTTTAAACAACCCCACTACTTCTTTTTTTATTTCCTCCAAGTCTTTATCTTCAAACGGCTTAGCGTCCGCTAAGCCTGGATCAATCACACCCTTTTCTCCGTGAAAGCGCTGCAAGAAATATTTTTCCGCAGGCGCAATGTCTTTCGCCATTTGAATGATATCTTGTTTGGAATGCAGCTTTGTGACTATTGTTGACCGGAATTCGTAATCAATGCCGGAATTTTTTATTATCTCAATTGATTTTCTGATTTTTTCCAAAGGTATGCCGACACCGTTGGCTTGATTGTATTTTTCTTGGCTCAAAGGCGCTTTAATGTCCATGGCGACATAATCAACCAATTTTTCATCAATCAGCTTTTGGAGCATTTCTGGGTTGCTGCCGTTGGTATCCAATTTAATTAAAAAACCGAGTGCTTTTATTTTTTGGCACAACTCGGGCAAATCCGGGTTAACGGTCGGCTCGCCTCCGCACAAAACAACTCCATCCAACAATCCTTTTCTTTCTTGCAAAAAAGAAAACAAATAATCTTCGCTGATTCGCGGCTGGTTTTTTATTTCTGTTTCCAATACCAATTCTTTGGAATAACAAAACGGGCACCTGAAATTGCATCCCGACAAAAAAACAGTGCAAGCAACATTGCCCGGATAATCAACCAAAGTAACTTTTTGCAATCCCCCGATTATTATCATTTATATTAAAAAGTTGTTTAAATTATGTTGGTCGGACGCATTGAACGAACAACATAATTTAAACAACAAATATCTTTAACGCGCTTAAATATCTTTGATATCAAAGTCCCGTCGGTTCTTGAATTCTTCCTGCTTGCCTTCGTTCCATTGCGACACCGGCCTCAAATAGCCGACAACTCGCGAATAAACTTCGGTTTCCTTATAGTTTTTCAAGCTTTTGTCTTTAGCAAAACAATCATTGCATTTAAAAATAGACTTATCCGTGCCGTCTTCCAGCTTGTATTTTAACAGCTGGCCGTTGACTATTTCGTTCTCAGCGCTGATATTTATCGCGCAGCCGCAGTCATGGCAAAAAAAGTTTGGTTCCATGTTTTTTTAGTCAGTTATTATTTTGAATTAACTTTGGCTAACGATGCTTTAACTTTAAATTCTTTCCTTTCTTTAAATTCTTGCTGTTTGCCTTCGTTCCATTGCGACACCGGCCTCAAATAGCCGACAACTCGCGAATAAACTTCGCAAGGCTGCTCAATCGTGCATTTCGGGCAAGTAAAGTGCTTACCGGAAATATATCCGTGCGTCGGGCAGATGGAGAAAGTCGGAGTAATGGTAATATACGGCAGCCGATTTTTTTCAAAAATCTTTTTTACCAAGCTCTTCACGGTTTCAATATCGCTGATTTCTTCTCCCACAAAAATATGTTCAACCGTGCCGCCTGTGTATTTGCATTGGATTTCATCTTGCAATTTCAATTCTTCAAAAATATCATCCGTAAAATTAACCGGCAATTGCGTGGAGTTGGTGTAATAAGGAACTTTTTTCGTTCCGGCGGTAACAATGTCCGGATAAATTTTCCTGTCTTTTTGCGCCAAACGATAAGCCGTTGATTCGGCAGGCGTGGCCTCCAAGTTATAAATATTTCCCGTTTCGGTTTGGTATCCCACCAAACGTTCCCGCATAAAGTCCATTAATTCCAAAGCCAATGTTTTTCCTTTTTTTGAACCGACCCCCTCGCCAATGAAATTAAGCAAAGCCTCGTTCATTCCCGACAAGCCGATCGTTGAAAAATGGTTGGCAAAATATTGGTCTTTGGCTTTTTTAACGCTTTCCAAATAGTGCCTGGAATAAGGATACAATCCTTTGGCAGTAAAATCTTCAATTGTTTTTCTCTTTATCTCCAAACTTTCCTTGGCAATGTCCATCACCTTGCCCAAGCGTTCCAAGAATTCTTTTTTGGTTTTAGACAAATAACCGATTCTCGGCAAATTAATGGTGACCACGCCGATACTGCCGGTTAAAGAACCTGAACCGAATAAGCCTCCGCCGCCGCGGTTGCTTAGCTCGTTTAAATCAAGGCGGAGGCGGCAGCACATCGACCTCACGTCTTCAGGCTTCATTTCCGAATTTATGTAATTGGCGAAATAATTTATTCCATACTTGGCGGATGCTTCAAACAAAGAATCCAAATTTGGGTCTTCCCAAGGAAAATCTTTGGTGATATTAATGGTTGGAATCGGGAAAGAAAACGGACGGCCGCTCCTGTCTCCCTTTATCATGGTGGTGTAAAACGCTTTAACCAACATTTTCATTTCCTCGGAGAATTCACTGTAATTTTCTTTTTGCGGCATGCCGGAGATAATCACGGGCTGGTTCGCGAACACCGCGGACGGCTTCAAGTCCAAAGTAATGTTCGTGAACGGGCACTGGAAACCGACCCTCGTTGGCACAGACATATTATACATAAACTCTTGGATTGCTTGTTCCACTTGCGCGTAACTAAGGTTGTCATAGCGGATAAACGGAGCCAGCAACGTGTCAAAATTGGAAAATGAAACCGCTCCGGCCGCTTCGCCCTGAAGAGTGTACATAAAGTTTACGATTTGCCCCAAGGCTGACCGGAAATGCTTGGGCGGGCTTGATTCCACTTTTCCCATTACGCCGCCAAAACCCCGCAATAATAAATCATATAAATCCCAGCCAACGCAATAACAAGACAGCGTGTCCAAATTGTGCAAGTGGATATCGCCGGATTCGTTCGCTTCCCTTACCTCCTTGGGATAAACTTTATTCAACCAATATTTTTTTACGATATAACTTACACCGTAATGGTTTAATCCTTGCAAAGAAAAAGTCATATTGGAATTCTCCTGCACCTCCCAGTCCATTTTTTCCAAATAATCGTCAACTCGGTCCACGGCCGCTTCGCTGATGGATTGCGCTTCCCTGATTTTTCTTCTTTGTTCGCGGTAAAGAATGAAAGCTTTCGCCGGCTCAACTTCGCCCTCCAAAATCAAAACCTCCTCAATGATGTCTTGAATCTGCTCAACATGGGGCCTCTCGCCTTGTCGAAATCTTCTGTTTAAAATTTCAACAACTTTATTGGAAATTTTTTTGGTTTTTTCCCCATTACCCTTTTTGGTGGCTGTAATGGTTTTAAATACGGCATTCACTATTTTTTCCGGGTTAAAATCAACTATATCGCCGTTCCTTTTTTCTACTTTTAAAATTTTGTTAATCATGTTGAGTTCGTTCTAATCCTCTCGCAATTGCTGTCAGCCTTGACACCCACTAAAGAAGATTTGGTTAATTATTTATTATTTTGTTTTTTATTAATTATTTGATTTAAGCCTCATTTATCGCTGCTGGTCGCGATAATCGTAATTCTGATTTCATCTTTTTTGAGCGTGTTGTCAAAACAAGCCCCAAAAATTATCTTAGCGGATGGCGATACTTTCTTTCTGATGGCTTCCGCTATTTTTTTTACCTCAGAAAGATATACATTGTCCGCTCCGGAAGACACATTAAACAGGATTCCATTCGTTTTTTCCAAAGAAAAATTATTAATCGGCGAATAAATCGCTTTATCAATGGCCTTTAATATCCTATCTTTGCCCTCAGCGCGGCCAATGCCGAAATAAGCCGTTCCCCCTTTCCTCAAAACTTCTTTTATGTCCGCGAAATCAACGTTTAATATGCCCGGATTCAAAATAACGTTACTGATGCTCTCCACGGCTTCTTTCAAGAGCTCATCGCACTTGGCAAACGCTTCTTCCACCGATGCTTTCGCGGGAACCAATTCCATCAGCTTATCATTGGGAATGATAACAACCGTATCAATAAATTTTTCCAATTCCTCCAGGCTGTTTTGCGCTATTTTTTTCCTTTTCTTCCCTTCAAAGGAAAAAGGCATGGTCACGACGCCGATTGTCAGTATTCCGTTCTTCTTCGCCATTTCCGCAATCACGGGTGTCGCGCCCGAACCCGTGCCTCCGCCCAACCCCGCGGTTAAAAAAATTATATCTGCGTCTTTCAATAAATCTTCTATCTCTTTAAAATTTTCTTTAGCTGACAACGCGCCGATTTCCGGTTTCATTCCCGCTCCCAATCCTTTGGTGGTTTTTTCTCCGATCCTTAATTTCACGTGCGCGTCTTTCTTTTTTAAATCTTGCGCATCCGTATTAACGCTAATAAGTTCAACATTTTTAATATTCGCCGATATCAACCTGAAAATAGTATTGCATCCCGCTCCCCCAATCCCGATAACTTTTATTTTTGTTGAATTCATTTTTCTTTTACGGCACTAAATTCTTGATAAAGTTTCCTATTTTTGAAAATATTTTTCCGATTCCGCTTTCTTCCCTGCCAAAATCCGATTGCCCGTTTTCTTCTTCATAATCATCCATCACTAAGCCGCAGGCCGTGGAAAAACACGGATCCATAATCTGCTGGCTGAATTCTTTCGGATAGCCGATTCGGCAAGGCAAATTAAATTCTTTTTTCGCCAGTTCCACCATTCCGGGCAATTTCGCTCCGCCGCCCGTTAAAACTATTCCGCCAGGTAATAAGCCTTGCTTCCCCACTTTTTTAATTTCATTGTTCACCAAATCGTAAATTTCACTCACCCTGGCGTCAATTATTTTTTTCAAATTTTTTCTGTCAAAAACCAAATAATTGGCCTTGTCTTTCTTTATTTTCGGCTGAGCCTTGGCTTTTTTTTGGTTTGGGTTGATTGTTTCAAAAAAATTGTCTTCAATATCGTCGTTTTCCGGCTCTTCACCGGCATTAAACGCGGATAAGTCTATTTCAATCTTTTTCGGCCCGACTGAATCGCTTTGCGAGCAACTGCCGTATTCTTTTTTAATCTTTTCCGCCACTTCTATCTCTGTTTTAAAGCCAATGGCGATATCATTGGTAATATTGGCCGAACCGACCGGAAATACGGTTAAATTCAAGAGTTTTCCCTCTTCGTAGATGCTTACGCCGGTAGTTGAAGCTCCAATGTTTACGAGCGCCACGCCCAATTCTTTTTGTTGCGGAGTTAAAACCGAGCGCGCGTCGGCCACGGGCGAAGCAATCACGTTTTCAATATCAATCTCCACTCCGGCGCCGGACACGGCTTCAATAACATTGTCCAAGTCTGAAGAAAAAACAGACAACAGGTACGCTTCCAATTCCAGGCGGGCGCTGTGTAAATTTAAAGGGTCCTTCACGTCGCGCTCTCCGTCTAAAATCCATTCTTTGGGAAACACTTCCAAAATTTCTTTATTCGCAGATTGTAAATTCATGGCGCGGGCATTTTGATAAATCCTATCAACATCTTCTTGCGAAACTTTTTGGTCCGCCCTTCCCACAATAATCAGGCCGCGGCTCGGCAATAATTGTAACTTGCTTCCATTGATGCTCACGTAAAAATCAGCAGTTCCCGATTTTTTTTGCCCTTGAATTTGTTCCGCCCTTTCCACCAGCCCTTGGAGTTTTTTTACGACTTCAGCGGCGCTTCTGATTCTTCCTTTCTGGACTCCGTTTGATTTAATTTTATCAAAAAAAACAATATCCAAGATCTTGCCGGTATCAACATCTTTTTTTACGGCTAAAATTTTGATAGTATCGGTGCCGATATCTATCCCGGTAGTGATTTGCGTTTTAGCCATGATATTAATTATTGTTTATTTTTTTAGTATTAAAATTAAACAAGGATAAATACTCCTCTTGCTTTTGAAACATTTTTTTCGCCTCTACTCCCCCTTCTTCGTGCTCATAACCAAGAAGATGAAGCATCGCGTGCGCGAGAACTCTCGCCAATTCTTTTTCAAACAGTTCTTTCGCTTGCTTAGCGTTCTTTTGGACTACGCTTGGGCAAATAATAATCTCCGATTCCGAAAAATATTCCGGTTTTTGCTTTTTTTCAATCAACTCCCCGAAGGAAAGCACGTCGGTCGGGCTGTTTTCTCTCCTGTATTGCTTATTTATCTTTTTTATTTCACCGGCATCAACCAGAGCAATCGATAAATTTATTTTTGCGCTGATTTTTTCCTTCAACAAGATTTTTTTAACAACATTTTTTAAAAATTTCTCGTCGATTTTTTTAAACTCGGTGGTGGTATTATTAATTGCAACCATTTTGTATTACTATTTTACTAAATAAAAAAAATTAACGCAAGTTTACAAAAACGCGGAAAAAATTTCTAATTTTAAACGCTTGAAATACGCGGTTTAAGCCCTTATTCTTATGGTTTTTTTGTTTAAAATTAAAAAAACCGCCCAAGTTGGCGGATTTTTTTATAAAAATTATATTTTTTGCCTGAATTTTAATTTCCAAGAAGCTCTTTCACGATTTTACTGACCAAATACCCGTCGGCGCGCCCTTTTGTTTGCGGAATTATTTCTTTCATTAAAATTCCAATATCTTTTTGCCCCTTCGCTCCGGTTTTCACAACAGCATCCGTGACTATTTTTCTTATTTCAGTTTCGGTTAATTCCACGGGCAAATATTTTTTTAAAATTTCCAATTCTTTTTCTTCTCTTTCCAATAAATCCGGGCGGCCGCCTTCTTCAAAACTGAAAATGCTGTCTCTTCTTTTCTTCGCTTCGGAAACAATCACTTCCGCCACCTCGTCTTCGGTTAATTGTTCCCTTCGGTCCAAATCCAAAGAGCTTAAATTCGGCTCATGGGCGCCCACATACAAACGTTTATCTTTTTGTTTGTTAACGATAGCCGACAAAACCATTCGCAAAACCGACGTCCTTATTTCGTCTTTGGCTTTTTGCGACTCCATTAAATCTTTTTTGATATCTTCAATGGACATTTGCGTTAAAATTATTTACCTAACTTTTTTAATTTAAGAAACTCTTTCTTTTTCGCTTCCCTTACCAAGGCGGCGCGTTGTTGCAAGTTTTCGCTCTTCTCTCTTTTGGCGAATTTTCTTTTTCTCGCTTCAATCAGCACTCCGCTTTTTTGCACGGCTTTGGTAAAACGATAAACTAAAGATTGTGAAGTTTCCCTTTGTTGTTTTTGGATTTTCATTTTATCTAGTTTTCTTTTAACCTTTGTTTAATTTCTTTTATTATTTCTTCTTGTTTAACTTCCGACTGCTTGCCGGTTTCCATATTTCTCATCATTACCGTTCCCTGGATCGCTTCTTTTTGCCCGATGATTAAAACATTATCAATACCGAGCTTGCTTGCCAAACCAAGTTGGGCTTTCAAAGAATCTTTGCTGAACGATTCGGCCACCTTGATATTGGCGCGCCTTAAATCTTCCATAATCGCCAAGCTTCTTTTTTTCGCCAACGGGCTTATCTGCGCCAAAAATACTTGCGAAGGCGTAAAGGGTTTGAATTTATATTCCCTGGCCTTCATTAAAGCGATTATCCTTTCAATTCCTCCGGCTGTTCCGCAGGCCGGCACGGCATTATTATTCCCCAGTATCTTGGCTAAATTATCATATCTTCCCCCGCCTGACAAGGAGCCTTGGTTTTTTTGTTCTAAATCCGTGGATTCTATTTCAAAAACCGTTTTACTGTAATAGTCCAAGCCCCGCACCAATCCCGAGTCCAATATATACGGTATTTTCAGCTCTTCCAGGTATTCCAGCACTTCTTTGAAGTGGGCATGGCAATCTTCGCAAAGAAAATCCACGCTTTGCGGCGCATCCGCCAAAATTTCGCGGCATTTTTCATTTTTGCAGTCCAAAATCCTCAAAGGATTGGTTTTAAACCGTTTTTGGCAATCGCGGCAAAGCCCTGTTTTTTTTGATTTTAAAAACTTATTCAATGTTTTCCTATATTCCGGGCGGCACGCGTCATCACCAATAGAATTAATTTTCATCACCAAGTCGCCCAATTTCAATTCTTGTAAAATCGCGTAATTAATGGAAATAAGTTCCGCGTCCGCGACAGCGTCTCTCTCTCCCAAAATTTCTCCTCCAAATTGGTGGAATTCCCTGTACCTTCCGGCTTGCGGGCGCTCGTGCCTAAAAAATGGGCCGCAATACCAAACTTTAATCGGCTGAGGCATAGATTGCATCCCGTGCTGGAGATAAGCCCTCATTATCGGCGCCGTGCCTTCCGGCCTTAAAGTTAAAATATCTTTTCCGCCTTTGGTTTTAAAAGTATACATTTCCTTTTCCACAATATCCGTGCCCTGGCCCACTCCCCGATAAAATAAGTCGGCCGGCTCCAAAATCGGCGTATCTATTTTTTTGAAATGATAAAATTCAAAAACTTTTTTGGCCGCCTCAAATACCGCTTCATAGTACGGCTGGTCTTCGGGTAAAATATCGTGCATCCCTTGCGGATTTTGAAATTTTATCTTGCTCATATTAATAGATTGATTGGTTTTGGTCTTTCATCATCGCTCCTAACACGGAAAAAGTAAAAAAATTCTTGCCCACTATGTTTTCGCGGGGCAATACTCCCCATATTCTAGAATCGGATGAATTATTGCGGTTATCCCCCATTACGAAATATTGCCCGGCTCCCAACTTAATCGGCAGCATATTATTCATTTTAGTCCAAGCAGCCAAGTCAAGCGCGGATAAATAAGAGCTCTCATCCAATTTCACTGTCACGTCGTTCACAGTAATAAACACCTCCGCGTTTTTTATCTCAATTGTTTCTCCGGGCAAACCGATAATTCTTTTAATGTATTTATAGCTAGGGTTTTTAGGGTATTTGAAAATAACAACATCCCCTCTTTGCGGAGCGTTAACCCGATAAGAAAGCTCGTCAACAATCAAATAATCGGAAGAATGGTAATTCGGCTCCATGGATTGGCCGGACACTATAAACGGCTGAAATACAAAAAACCTGATAGGTATCACTATCAATAAGGCGATTATCACGAGTTTCAATATGTCCCAAAGGTTTGTGGCTGCTTTTTTAACTTCCATTTCCTATAATATACATTAAAACCGCTTTTCTGACAACCCTAAAAACGAAACGAACAATAAAAAAATAAGGGATTAATTCTCCCTTATTTTAAATATTTGCCTAATAGGTTATTAAAACATAACCTGGCGCGCCGGCTCCGCCACCGTTGTAGGGGTGGCGTTGGCCACTACCAGCGCTTACACTGGTGTCAAAACCGCCGGCTCCGCCTCCGCCGCCATAATCCCAGCTCCCGCCCCCGCCGCCGGCACCATAACCGGTTCCGCCGCCGCCGCCGTAAGCGCCATATCCCCCGCCACTACCATGCCCGGCAGCTCCACCGCCACATTGACCGGCATAAGCGCCACCGCCACCGTAAGCGCCGTTGCCGCCATTACAACGACCGACACCGCCGCCAGGAGTACCGCCTCCTCCGCCGCCATTAGCCCAAACTAAAATTTGGCCACTACTATTGGCAATAAAACTCGTACCGCCGGCTCCGCCTCCTCCGCCTCCGCCGGCTCCGACATTAATATGTAGAGGACTGGAAGTAATTGGCAATTGATAACTTGATACGTATCCCGAACCGCCGCCGCCGCCGCCAGGAGTACCGCCTCCTCCGCCTCCGCCAACTAAGGTTACATTTATAACTGTAACTCCCGCCGGGACTGTCCATGATCCGCTAGTCGTGAATTCAACTTTATGCATGGTTCCGCCTGAGCCAAGCAAACCATCAACATAACCCTTGGTCGCCACGTCAGTTGAATTAATCGGTGTGCCGGTTGAAGTAATCCTACCATTAACAACCAATGGAACAGCCGTTGTTCCGCCAATAGTAACCGTGCCCGCGGAAGCATTAATACAAAACAACGCGTTACATTCCAATTCAGCCAATAAATGCCCGGGATTGGGAACCGTAGCGGAAACGATTTGCATTCCAATAGTTCCAATAGCGAATATCATCGCGACAACCGCTATTCTTTTGTATATTTTGTTTTCCATGTTTTAAAAATTATTATTTAATTTTACTATTTTTAAATATTTTGAATCAATTTTAATTTGTCCACTTTAAACTTAACTAAACTATTCATGCCATTTCGGTAATGGCGGAGTAGCCGGACCGGTCGTACCTGTTTTACAACAAACCTTAGTAATGTAAGCATTGCAATCCCCAATATGCGAGTTATTCGCTCCGGAAATTGAAGCTAAACAAATATAGCCCGTCTCACAAGCAACGCTCGTGTAAACGCACGCCATTGTTCCCTTGGCCGCGGCATTAGATAAACATGCTTCGTTAGCATAAGCTCCCGTTTCTTGGACATGCGCGCTAGTTTCCGCGGACAATTTTAAAACCACGGCATGGGGAATGGCGCAAGAATTTCCGATATCGGTTCCCGAACAACAAATTTTATAAGAATAATTTGATTGGCTGCTTAATTCAGCGTGCGAATTGGTTAAGGCCTGTAAATTTAATATCGCAACCTCGCCGGAATTACAGGCGCTGCTCCTAACGGCGCAAGAAAATGGCACGGGATTGTCTAGGGCATAAGTTTTTTGGAATTTAAAAAAAACAAAAAAACTTAAAACGCAAATAAGAATAACGAAAAAACTCAAAACTATTTTTTTATTACTAAATAATTTATCCATATTGTTTTATTGATTTAATTATACCAGCGCGCTTTTTGATGTGTCAACAAAATAGTCCCCCCTTTTGCCAAACCGGATTAAAAAAAGTATAATCAATTTAATATGATTTTAATCGCGGGCCTGGGTAATCCGGGCGAACAATATAAAAATACCAGGCACAATGTCGGTTTTATGGTTTTAGACGAGCTTGCCGAAATGGGCGGGTTTCCGGCTTTTGAATTTGCTAAAAAATTCAACGGTTTGGTTTCTCAGGGAATAATGGCGGAAAACGAAGTTATCCTCTTAAAGCCGCAAACCTTTATGAACGAATCCGGCAAGGCCGTAAAAGCCGTGGCCACTTTTTACAAAATAAAGCGCGAGGATATATATGTAGTCCAAGACGAAGCCGACGTGGATTTGGGCAAAATAAAAATCAGCCAAGACGCGAACTCGGCCGGACATAAAGGCATCCAGTCTATTATTGATGAAATCGGAACTAAAAACTTTACCCGCTTCCGCGTAGGCATTAATTCCAATGATCCAGAATACGAATCGATTGCAAAAAACCAAGGGCTGGAAGACGTAGTTTTAAAAAATTTCACGCCAGACGAAGAACCGCTTATTATGGAAATGATTAAAAAATCCCCGGATATTATAATTTCCCAAATAAAAGAGAAATAATAATGGATTTCGAAATCCGCAAAATATCAATCAACGACGAACTTTTCCCCGAAAGCCTGAAAAAAATTAAAAAGCCTCCTGAAGAATTGTATTATTGCGGGCAAATGTTGCCGAAAGAAAATTGCCTGGCTATTGTTGGCGCCAGGACTTGCTCAAAATACGGAACTGAATGCTGCCTGGAAATCGGCTCTCAAATAGCGGCGGCAAATTTAACCATTGTCTCAGGGTTGGCGCGCGGCATTGATTCGTTCGCCCACTTTAGCGCTGTTAAAAACAAGAAGCGGACAATCGGGGTTTTGGGAACGGCCCTGGACAAAGAAAATTTTTATCCCAAAGAAAACCTGAAGCTGGCCGAAGAAATTTTAAAAAACAACGGATTAATAATTTCCGAATACGCGCCCGGAACCAAAACCGGCCCATACGCGTTCGCGGAAAGAAACCGGCTGATTGCCGGCTTATCTTTGGGAGTGCTGGTAATTGAAGCGCGCGAAAAATCCGGGTCGTTAATCACGGCCGCGAATACGCTGGAACAAGGCAAAAAATTATTCGTTGTACCGGGAAATATCCATTCCCTACTTTCAAAAGGCGGCCACGCTTTGATAAAAAACGGGGCCAAACTGGTGGAAAACGGCGAAGATATTTTACGCGAGCTTAAAATTGATTATTTGCCAAATATTATTAAAAGTGATAAACCTACCCTAAGTTGCGGCGAAGATGAAGAAAAAATCATAACCGCTCTGGCGGAAAATCCGCTGGATATAGAAACATTGATTAAATTGACCGGGCTGCCGGCCAATAAAATAACCGGATTACTCGCGATTCTGGAAATAAAAAATAAAATTACTAACTTGGGCGATAATATCTTTTGCCTGAACAGACAATAAAATGGATTTAATAATCGTAGAAAGCCCCACCAAGGCCAAAACTTTAAAAAACTTTTTAGGCGCCAATTACACGGTGCTGTCTTCTTACGGGCACATCCGCGATTTGCCCAAAAGCACTTTGGGAATAGACCCGGAAAATAATTTCGCGATTAAATACGTTATTCCAACCAAAGCCAGAAAAAACGTTACTTTGCTTAAAAAAGAAGTGGCGAAAAGCGACTACATCTATCTCGCCACCGACCCTGACCGCGAAGGTGAAGCTATTTCTTGGCACTTGATGGAAGCTTTAGATTTAAAGAAAAAAAATAATTTTAAAAGAATCGCTTTCCACGAAATCACCAAAACCGCGATTAACGACGCCCTGGAACACCCAATGGAATTAAATTTGGATTTAGTGGACGCCCAGCAAGCCCGCCGGGCGCTGGACAGAATCGTGGGATATAAGCTCTCCCCTTTCTTATGGAAAAAAGTCGCCAGGCACTTATCCGCCGGACGCGTGCAATCCGTAGCCGTGCGTTTAATCGCGCAAAGGGAAAATGAAATAAAAAATTTCAAACCGGAAGAATACTGGTCTATTATCGCGGTTTTAAAAAAAGAAAATGATTCAACCGAATTTGAAGCGGTTTTATCAAAAATAAAAAACAAGCCCGTAACAAAGCTGGAAATAAAAACCAAAGAACAAAGCGATGAAATTTTGAAAAACTTGAAAGGCGCTGATTATAAAGTTCTAAGCATTGAAAAAAAAGAAACCGCCCGAAATCCTTTGCCCCCGTTCACCACTTCCACCCTACAACAAGAAGCTTCAAAAAAAATGCGGTTCCCGGCCAAAATGACCATGCGCGTCGCCCAGGACTTGTATGAAAAAGGTTTTATCACCTACCACCGAACCGACTCGCTAAATTTAAGCGCGCAATCGTTAACCGCGGCCAAAGAATTTATTGTTAAAGAATTCGGCGCAAATTATTATGCGGGTACTGCCAGAAAATTCAAAGCCAAGGGCCGCACCCAAGAAGCGCATGAAGCCATCCGCCCAACCAACGTGGAAAACACTCCCGATAAATTAACTTTGGACCCACGCCAAGCCAAGCTCTATAAATTAATCTGGTCCAGATTTGTCGCCAGCCAAATGAGCCAAGCGATTTTTGATTCAATGAAAGTTGAAATAGAAACCGATAAAGGCTATATTTTCCAAGCCAATGGCTCAACCCTTAAATTTGACGGATTTCTAAAAATTTACGCTTTAAAATACGAAGAAAAAAATTTGCCCCTGCTCAGCGAAAAAGAACCCTTGGAATTGGTAAAACTAAAACCCGACCAACATTTCACCCAGCCGCCGGCCCGCTACACCGAAGCCGGGCTAATTAAAGAACTGGAAGCCAATGAAATCGGGCGCCCGTCCACTTACGCCCCGATTATTTCAACCATCCAAGACCGCAATTACGCGCAAAAAAACGAGGATAAAAGATTTGCGCCCACGGAAATCGGCATTATGGTTGACGATTTATTGGTAAAGCATTTTCCGGAAATAGTGGATATAACTTTCACAGCCAAGATGGAGAAAGAATTGGACAAAATTGCCCAAGGCAAAGAACCCTGGACCAAAGTTTTGGATGAATTTTACAAGCCTTTTTCCAAAAACCTGGAAACCAAGTATAGCGAAGTGGAACAAAAAAAAGTGGAGCCCGAACTGACTGACAAGACTTGCCCCAAGTGCGGCAAACCATTGGCCATCAAATTCGGCCGGTTTGGAAAATTTATGGCTTGCACCGGTTTTCCGGAATGCCGCCATACTGAACCCTTGGAAAATAAAATCATCAAAACTGGCATTACTTGCCCCAAGTGCGAACAAGGAGATATCATCGGTAAAAAAACCAAGAAGGGAAAATTATTTTACGGCTGTTCTAAGTGGCCGGATTGCGATTTCGCCCTATGGGATAAACCTACGGGCGAGAAATGCGAAAAATGCGACTCGCTAATGACTGAAAAAAATAAAAAAATAAAATGCTCCAATAAAAATTGCGGCAAAGATTAAAACAAAAAAACAAGGGCAAAGGCCTTTGTTTTTTTGTTTGGATGGTAATCCCCGAATGCTTTACTTGTGTATTGCCCGCTTAATCCAATTTTTCAATTCGCTTTCCGTATTAAATTCAACCAGCAATTGGATTTTCCCTTTTTTGGAATCAAGTTTTACTTTTTCGTTATCAAACAATTCTTTAATTCTTTTTTCAAAAAAATCTTTATTCGGAATCGCGTATCCGCCAACACCAATTGATTTTTTAACAACCTTTCTGCTTTTGGCCGCTTTTTCCACGTCCCGCACGGAATAATTATTTTCCAATATTTCTTGGAAGATTTGTTTTTGTAAGCCTTCCTCTTGCACCGCCAGCAAAGCCTTGGCGTGCCCTTCGGTTATCTTTTCTTTTTTCAACGCTTCAATTATTTCTTTGGGCAAGGTTAATATCCTTAAGCTGTTTGCCACGGTCTCGCGGGAAACGCCCGCGACTTGCGCAATTTCTTTTTCCAATAAATTAAATTCAACACGCAATTGTTCATAAGCCTCGGCTTTATCAATCGGATTAAGATTCCTCCTTTGCACGTTTTCAATTAAAGCGATTTCCAATTTTTCCCGATTATTCGGGCTCTTGATGATTACGGGTATTTGCTTTAATCCCGCGCGTTTACTGGCTCGCCACCTTCTTTCTCCGGCAATAATCTGGTATTCCGAAGCCAAGCCGGTCGCGGTCTTTTTTTCCAATTTATGCACAATAATAGGCTGTAAAACACCGTATTTTTTAATTGATTCGGATAAAGCGTTCAAGGCTTCTTCGTCAAACTCTTTTCTGGGCTGGTACGGATTAGGCTTTATTTTGTCTATTTCAATCCAAAAAATAAAATCCTTTTGAGATGTTTGCGATTGCGAGCTTTGGTTATTTATTTGTTTTTTAGGAATCAATGATTCCAATCCTTTCCCCACCATTGTTAATGTATAAAATTATTTATTTATTAATTTTTTTCTCGCGCAACGCTTCCTTGCTGGCTTTATAAACAATTTCTCTGGCCAGCTCGCGGAAAGCGTGCACCGCGCTGGAATTCGGAGAATGCCTTAAAATTGTCCGGCCGTAAATCGGCGATTCGGACAACGCGACCACGCGCGGTATCACAGTATCAAACACGTAACCCGGAAAAGTCCGGCGCAAATCTTTAGCGATTTTTTGCGACACCAAATTTTTCCGGCTATACATTGTTATTAAAGCTCCGAGTATTTTAATGTTTCTTTCCAAATTTTCGTTTATCATTTTCACGTTATAAATAAGCTGGCTCAATCCTTCCATGGCCAAGTATTCCGCTTGTACCGGAATAATCACTTCATCCGCGGCCACCAAAGCATTTAAAGTTAAAATTCCCAAACTGGGCGGACAATCAATCAGCACAAAATCATAATCGTCTTTAACCATATCAATCACTTCTTTTAATTTAAATTCTCGGTTTTCCATGCTGACAAGCTCAATATTCGCGCCGGATAAATTATGCGACGTAGGCATTATGTCAAAAGCCAAAAACTGCGTCCGGCGGATAATTTCCCGAGGCGAAATAGTGCCCATAATGGCTTCGTATAAAGAATCGTTTAGGTCCCGCGGCTTGATGCCAAGAGAAAAAGTGGCATTCGCCTGCGGATCAGTATCAACCAAGAGAACTTTTTTGCCAAAAGCCGTCAAAAAAACGGGTAAATTAACAGCCACGGCTGTTTTACCCACCCCACCTTTTTGATTGGCAATAGCAATTACTCTGCTCATTACAATAATTTTAACATAAGGATTTGAAATTTACAAACAAGTTTTTTTGTGGTAAATAGATTATATTGTGAAATAAGAGCAATAGGTCTTCTTTGCCCTAACGGGCTGCGACGACTAAGGCCGGGGTGGCGGAATTGGCAGACGCGTAGCACTCAAAATGCTATGGGGGTAACCCCGTGAGAGTTCAAGTCTCTCCCTCGGCACAAATAAAAATCAGATAGAATTTACTTCTATCTGATTTTTTATTCCTTGAATTTAACCAATATATATTATATTATCATTTCATGCCGGGGTGGCGGAATTGGCAGACGCGTAGCGTTCAGGACGCTATGTCGCAAGGCGTGGGAGTTCAAATCTCCCCCTCGGCACAAATTAAAAACAGATAGGATTTTATTCCTATCTGTTTTGTTTAATATTTTTAAACCAGTTTGGCGATTATTCTGTTTAACTCAATTGGATTATGCTTAATTCCCTCCCCGTCTTCCAATAAATTCGCGCCAATAAACTTTTTCGCATCTAGCCCTTCCGGAACTTTAACCATTTCCAATAATTCCGGATGCGCGGATTGGTATGCTTTTATCCTTTCCGGGTCCGGCATAGCTTGATTATAAATACAATAATCAACCGAACCGCCAAGATATCTTTCTATTTCATTCGTAAAATCAACCACGCTAAAATTATTAGACTCCCCCTTTTTTGTCATTAAATTGCAAATAAATATTTTCTTAGCCGAGCTTTTTATTATCGCCTCGGGCATGCCGTTAATTAGCAATGTTTGCAAAAGTGAAGAATACAAATCTCCGGGCCCAATTATAATCGTATCCGCCTCGGCGATATTTTTCAGGGTAATCGGGCACGGCTTGGCTTCGGGCACTAAAAATATTTTTTTAATCCTTAAATCGCTATTATGTTTGGGAATATCAATATTTGTTTCCCCTTTTATCTCTTCGCCGTTTTCCAAAATGGCATGCAGGTGCGAATCCGTAATCGTGGCCGGCAATATCCGATGGCGAGAATCCAAAAATTCATTTATTTTTTCAAAAAAATGCTTATAACTTTCTTTTTGGAGATATAGAGCGGAAAGCATTATATTAATCAAAACGTGATTATCCAAGCATCCCTGTTTGAAACGGAAAGACAAATAATGCTTAGTTTGCTTTGGCGCCTCCATTAATTCCAATAAGGCACGGCGGATATCCCCAAAAGAAATTGTGTGATAATCATTCCTCAATTGCCCGGCCGAACCGCCCGAATCTAAAACAGCGGAAATAATCGCCAAATGGTGCGGAGTTTTTTTCAACTCAGACAACACAGCGTGAGGCATTGCGTTTCCCCCACCGATACAAACGATTCTTTTTTGCCTGCCAAAAATTGACATGTTTATTTAACTATTAATTTTAAAATATCTTCTTCGAAAACAGGCCTTTGTTTTTGGAATATTATTCCCAGGGGTATCTTTTCCGCATCCGCGTAATCCCATTGATTAATCAACTCCAAAGCCTCGGCTTCGGTTCTATTTTTATTTTCCGCTTCGTAAACTCGCTCATTATAAAATTCGATATTGTTAAAAAACGAAACACAAGGCTGCAAAACTTCTATAAAGGCAAAACCTTTATGTTTGTCCGCGGCCAAAATTAGATTTTTCAACTGTTCCAATTTAGCCGAATATCCTCGAGCGATAAAACCTGCATCCGAAGAAAGCATTAATTTTAACGGATTAATCGGCTCTTCAATTGAACCGAAAGGTGTGGAAACGCTCTTTAGTCCTTTGGGCGACACGGCTGTAAATTGGCCGGTGGTCAAAGCGAATAAGCGGTTATTGTGCAAAATAACTTTTATGTTTGAATTTCTTTTGGCCGCGTGGACCAAATGCGAAACGCCTTCGTCCAATCCCGCGCCGTCACCGATAAAAACAAAAACTTTCAAACCTGAATTGGCTAATTTCACTCCTTCGGCCGTGGCAATGGAACGCCCGTGCAAACCGACAATGCTATTTAAATTAAGATAATCGGCAATCTTGCTGTTGCAGCCGATATCTCCCACCACCACTATCTTTTCCTTATCGAAGCCATTTTTTATAATCTCATCCACGGCTTGCTTAAAAGCGGTTAAAATTCCAAAATTGCCGCAACCCGGACACCAAGTGTTTGGGCTTTTTGTGTCTAAATTGTTGTTAGTTTGTTTTTCCATTTTAATTTTTAATTAATCGGGCTAATTCCTCGGTTGAAAATAATTGGGCGTCGTATTTTAATATTTTTTTATCCACTTTAAATCCATGCCCCGCCAAAACAGTTGCCATCTGTCCGGTGGAATTTGTTTCCGCGCAAATTATTTTACTCGCTCCATTAAGAGCTTTTTTCATCTGCTTTAACGGGAAGGGTGAAATTAAAATCGGCTGAACCATTTTTATTCCCAATTTCTCGGCCGCTTCCCTGGCCGCTACCGCGGTGGAGCCCCAGGCTACGACAACTGTTTTTGATTTTTTATTTCCAAATATTTTAACCGCGCCAATTGCGTCAGCCTCTTTTTGCATTAGAGCGAATTTTGCCAAACGTTTATTCTGCATCGCCTCAATGGCCTGCTTATCAACTTCTTCGCTAATGCCGGCTTCAATATGCTCATAACTATTAGCTTTAACAACCGCGTTTTTAGTTCCCGGATACGCCAAGGGCGACAAACCGCTCTGCGTAATTTTGTATCTTTGGTATTCCCCCTTCCCTGACCAAATTAATTCTTTCTCTTTTTTAACGCTTTTAAAAATATCTTTATCAATAGAAAAAGTTCCTTCCGATACGTCCTTATCGGTTAATAAAATCGCGGGCGTTTGGTATTTCCACGCCAAATTCAATAATTTTCCCGACCAATAAAAAGATTCTTCCGCGTTGGACGGCGCGGCTATGAATTTTTCAAAATCGCCGTGCCCAGGATTAAGGGTAAACAATAAATCACTTTGAGCTCCGTAAGTTGGAACTCCGGTTGCCGGCCCCATTCGCTGGCTGTTAATCGCCATAAAAGGAATTTCCGCTTGGGCCGCCAAACTGACTGTTTCAGTCATTAAAGCAAACCCGCCGCCGGAAGTTCCCACGGCCGAACGTTTGCCCGCGTAAGCCGCTCCAATGGCTTCGCTCGCTACCGCGATTTCATTCTCGGACTGCACTGCCAAAACTCCCAATTCTTTTTGGCGAGCCGCCAAATAATGCAAAATACTGGAAGCCGGAGTCATGGGATAAGCAAAATAAATATCCAACCCGGCTGTTTTCAGTCCCAACGCAATGGCTTCGTTGCCGGTCATTAATATGCCTGGCGCATATTTTGTTTTTTCTATTTTAGTTCCGCCAGCCGGCGGAAGCACCTCCGTATAAGCTTTTTTCGCCACGCTCAAATTCTTTTCTATTTCTTTTCCCAGTTCTTCTTTTAGTATTTTTTCCAAAACATCCCAAGTAATCCCGATGCCTTTCGCCAACCCGGCAATTAAAGCAATGTTTGCCATAATTGGCAAGCCGTTTAACTCTTTTACAATTTTATCCGCCGCAATGCCGATTCCCTGTTCTTGAATCCTATCACTGTTAAAAAATATCACCCCTCCCTTTTTCAATTTATCTTTATGCCTTTCAATTGTTTTTTTGTCCAAAGCCAAAAGAAAATCTATTTTTTCTTTTTTATTAACCGAACCGCCTTCGGCAGCCGTTACTTGGGAAAAATTATGCCCGCCGCGAATCAAAGATTGATAATCTTCGTAGATATAAATGCCATAACCCAACTTGTTGAAAAGTTTGGCGATAATTAAGCCGGCTTTTCGGCTGCCTTGCCCGGCCGCTCCGCCGATTATTACCGAATATTCTTTCTTCATTGTTGTTCTTATTATAATTACTCCCTGATTATACTATAAAAAACCCTGAAAATAAAGAAAGCCCGCGAAACGCGGGCATCAATAAATTATTATTTTCTTTTGTCAATTTCTTCAAAAAATTCTGTTTTATTTTCAATATTTTTTAAAACAAGCGAGTTGGGCCCAATCAGGCAATCCGACCCTATCATTTTTCCGGGCATTAATGAACAATGGATTCCCATTTTGGAATTCTCCCCCATCATTAATCCCAAAGAATGCATGCCTGTTTTAATTTTTTCTCCTTTTACCGTTGCCGTTATGTCGCCCCTGTCCACTTTAACATTGGCGGTTATTGTTCCGGCGCCGATTCGGCACCCCTTGCCCACAACTGAATCACCGATAAAACCGGAGTGCGCATGGACATTACTTTCAAAAATTGTTCGGGTAATTTCCAAATTGGCTCCGGCGATAGAATCTTGCTCCAAGTTAACATAATCCCTGACAATGGCATTGTTGCCGACAACTGAATTATCGCCGACATAACAAGGCCCTTTAATGACCGCATTTTCAAATATTTTTACATTTTCTCCAATAAAAACTTTGCCTTCAATAATAACATTCTTGGCGATTTTTGCTGTTTTAGATATTTTCTTTTCCAAGTAATTATCCATTAAATATTTAGATATATTTAAAATATGCCACGGATACTTTAAAGGCAATGTTTCCTTGTCAGTCATAACGAATTTTGAATCATTGTCTTTCACATAGGCGTCTATCGCTTCTTCAAAAGCATACATGTGTTCCTGGATTTTTTCGTAATAACTGAAAAAATCCTTGGGTAAAAAATATACTCCCACTATTTTAATATTGGACGGCTCTTTGCCTTTCTCCGGTTTTTCCACCACGCCTTTTATTTTATCTCCATCCACATCCATTATGCCGTAAAGCTGGGGGTTGCTTGTTTCCGCGCCCAAGAGCACCAACTTTGAATTTGTTGCTTTTTGTTTTTCCAAAACAAGCTTAACGTAATCGCCAGCATCAAATCTTTCCGCGTTAAGAACAAAAAAATTATCCTGCAAATAATCCTTGGCGTAAAGAAGCGCGTTGCCCATGCCTTTCGGCTCCGGCTGAATAGCGTATTTTATATTAACCCCGTTAAAATTAAAATCTTTAAGTTCTTCTTCGGCTTGCCTGGCTGGCCCTTGCACAATGATAATATCTTTAATGCCGGCCTTTCTTAAGCTTTCAATTGTGTAATAAACCAAAGGCTTGCCCATTATCCTAAAAAGAGTTTTATGTTTTGAATTTAGCGGCCAAAACCGCGACGATTCTCCGGCTGTTAAAATTATCGCTTGGTTCATAAAATTGTTTTTATTTATCTATCTCTATTATATAAAAAAAGGGTTGCTTTGTCATGTTTCTAAATCAAGTCGCATATGCACTTCTTTTTCCAAAAATCCTAAATTCTCGTAAAAAGAAACGTATTTTTTCCTTGCATCCAGAATGACTTTATAGCATCCCTTTATGTCTTTGGCTTGGTCAACGCATCTTTGCAAAAGTTGCGTCCCAACGCCTCTCCGCCTATATTTTTCATCTACAACCACATCTTCAATATGGCCGACTATTGCGCCGCCACGAATCAGCCGTTGCGTCTCAATCAATGAGGCTGTCCCAATAACTTTTTCATTTGGCAATATTGCCACAAAAATATGGGAAATGCCTTGTTGGCTAATTTTTTTAAAAGCCGCTAAGGCTTCTTCTTTCGTCGAGCTAACCGTTAATTGAGAAAGAACATCCAACAATCCGTTTTCAATATCTTTCTCTCCATTAAACTTTCGTATTTCATAATTAAATTCAGTATCAGTCCTAACCATAAAGTCCTCCAACGACAATAGGACAATAACACAAAACAACATACCTGTCAATTTTAAATTAGAAAAATGTCAAACTATTCAACCGTCACGCTTTTTGCCAAGTTTTTCGGCTTATCAATGTCCCGGCCCAAGGCGTCGGCGAAATAATAAGCAAACAAGTGCATTACCAAAGTTGTAAGCAAGGGCGTTAACATTTCCAAAGTCTTGGGAATATAAATAACATCGTCAACAATTTGGCTGATATCTTCATTGCCTTCGGTCGCGACAGCAATCACCAATCCCCTTCTCGCTTTTACTTCTTCAATATTGGAAATCATTTTTTCATAAACCGAATCAGACGGGCAGATAGCCAAAGTCGGGCAAGTTTCGTCAATCAAAGCCAAGGGACCGTGCTTTAATTCCCCTCCAGCAATGCCTTCGGCGTGGATATAAGAAATTTCTTTCAATTTCAAAGCGCCTTCCATGGCAATCGGATAATTATATTTTCTGCCGATAAACCAAAAATCATGGTAATCTTTGTATTTTTCGGCAATTCTTTTAATTTCGTCTTTTCGGCTTAAAATTTCTTCCATCAATTTTGGGATGCGCGACAATTCGGAAATTATCCTTTTGCCGGTTATCAAAGACATGTTGCGCTGGCGCCCCAAATAAACAGTGATCAAAATCAAAGTAGTCAATTGCCCGATAAACGCTTTGGTGGAAGCTACGGCGATTTCCGGGCCGGAACGGGTATATACTCCCGCGTCCGTTTCCCTGGATTGGGTTGACCCGACAACATTGGTAACTCCCAAAGCCAAAACTCCTTTAGCTTTCATCTCTCGAAGCGAGGCCAAAGTATCGGCCGTTTCTCCGGACTGGGAAACAAAAATTGACGCCAAGTTTTTATCAATCACCGGCTTTCTGTACCTGAATTCCGAGCCGATATCAACGTCTGTGATAATTCCCGCGTATTCTTCCAACATATATTCGCCGGTCTTGCAGGCGTGATTGGCCGTGCCGCAACCGATTAATATTAATTTATCTATCTCCCTTAATTTATCAACAATAGAATCAAATCCGCCCAGCTTAACCAATCCTTCTTCTTTTATAAAACGGCCGCGGATAGCGTCTTTGACAACGCTGGGTTCTTCCATTATTTCCTTAAGCATAAAATGCTTATGCCCTCCCTTTTCCGCTTGTTCAACATCCCATTCAATGGTTTCAATTTCTCTCGTCATTTCCATGTCTTCTTTGATTATTGAAAATCCGTCCCTTTTCAAAACAGCTATTTCCCGGTCATCCAAATTAATGATTTGCCTGGTTCTGGTTAAAATTGACGAAGCATCCGAAGATACGAAAAACTCCCCATCCCCCATGCCGATAATTAATGGAGAAGACAGTCGGCTTACCACTAATTTTTCCGGCTCTTTTAAAGACATAACCACCAAGCCGTAAGTGCCCCTGATTTTTTTTAAAGCCCTTTTAACCGCGATCTCCAAATTATTCCCTCTGTAATATTTTTCAATCAAGTGCGCGATTACTTCCGTGTCTGTTTTGGAAGTAAAAACATGCCCTTCTTCAATTAGTTTATTTTTAAGCTCTTTGTAATTTTCAACAATGCCGTTATGCACGACAAAAATTTCCCCTTTACAATCGCAATGAGGGTGGGCGTTTTCTTCGGTCACCAAGCCGGTGGTAGCCCAACGCGAATGCCCTAAGCCGATATTGCCGGTAAAATTTTGCGCCAAAAATTCATTCTCGGTTAAATCAATTCGGCCCACTCTTTTAAAAATACTGATTTCATTTTTATTTTTTATAAAACAAAAACCATAGCTGTCATAGCCGCGGTATTCCAATCTTTTTAACCCCGATAATAATATATCGGAAGCGTTATTTGGGCCAATGTATCCTACTATTCCGCACATATAATTTTTTGTTATCTTTCATAGGCAGTATAGAATAAAAACAAAGGAAAAACAAGTTTCGAAAAAAACGGACAAAAATAAAAAAAGGCGAAGTTTTTAGGCTTCGCTATTACTCTTGGGAAGAAAATCCCCGACTTTTTTGTCTCGATTCGCGAGCGCTCCCCGCGGCTCAAGGATAACCAAGTTCCGCAGAATCGCAAGCGTCTTCTTTGTTTGGGTTTGCGTGTCTTCTCCCAGCTCCTCTTTGGTTGTTGGAGTGTAGGGTGTAAGCGCAGGTACGAATCGCATTCTTGTCGCAATTTCCGGTTCGTTAGCGGCAAAGCAAGCAATAAGCATCTCCTTGGTAACCCTTTGGATGTGCTCAATGCTGCTGATGACATAAATGTCTTCGTAATAAGCGGCACCACCCGTTTGTTTCACCATCTCCACCAAGGCCTCGGCTTCTTGTGTCGTGTTCTTTGGCTTAAACGGGAAGGGCGACTGAATAATCTCCACAACCAGCCGGTCGCGGATTTGTTTTTCGGTCAAACCCTTAAAGGCGTTAAATTTTACCAATTCATTAATGCTATTTTCAATTGTCAGCTTGGCCATCGGGCCTTCCCCATTGGCTGAATCAAAAACAACCAATCTCCCTTCTTTTTCAAGCGCTAGATAAGCGCCCGTTGCAAACCTTCCATAGAAATAAGGGGCTATGCCGACAATAGTGCTTTTATACATCGGCTCCCCAGGATTAAACCCATGGACATAAATGAGTATATTCTTTTTTACTTTTGGTGTCATTTTCAACCTCTTGCTCTCCTATGAGCTACTTATTTTATACATTAAATTACTTGGTTTGTCAATTAGTATTGACATATTAGTTATTTTAATTTATTATATATTCAGTTCATAAAACCATTTTATGGGTAGCGCAATATGATTTTAGGCTTATTGCGCTGCCCGCAAACTTATATTGCAGGAGCACATTAACAGAGGTGAAAAAAACGATGAAAAAAGACATCGGGGTAGACGCGGCCAAATTGGCTGGTCTAATGATAGACATAATGCAAAAACTAAGAAATGGAAGCATAACAATCGACCATCTCGAAATGTTTGCATGCTCCAGGGCTAAAAGAGATTATCTTGTTAATCCTTTTCGCGAGGCAATGTCATTTGAGCTTAAAGTTCCAAACGATTACGAACACGAAAAACAATTATCCCGTTTTGCATCAATAGTTGATATGCCCGTAGAAGAAGGTGTTAATGACGAAAATTTTTCCAGAGTAAGCCATCGACTCGCTCCCGGCGAAACATATATCGTCAAAATCTATCTTGTTGAGGGTGCTTATTCCCAACAATGCGTTGACTTCTTAATCTCTAAGGGAGCTCTCTTGACCGGAGTTCAGGGATTGTCTCTTGCCTGGAAAAAAATTAAAAACTTCTTACCGGAAGATAAGACCATTGTATCTTTTGATCTTTTGAAAAACTTCCCCTATGATGAACAAATCCAGGATCGTTTAGTAGAAGAAGCTTTTCTGTTTAATCTCACTGAAGATTCCACCCTTGTCCCCTATATCGCCAAGAAAAACGAAAAAATGGGCACGCTTGTTTTTTCAACACATTGGAACGGGTGGATGCTTGCTTTTTTTAAAAAATAACTATTATATGGCTATTGCCCCGCGCAATAGTCTTTTTTTATGCGCTAAAAACTTCCTGGGAAATTTTGTTTTTAATTTCTTTTAGTTCAAGTTTGAAAAATGGAAGTAAAATGAGCGCGGAAACGAAGATCGCCAAAATTGAAATATAATAAAGGCTATTAATGCTTTCTTTAAACATTCCCGAAACAAACAACGTTATTACAACCGCCACATTTTGCACCATCCAAAATAAAGCTGAAACCGGCTCTAAGTTGTCTTTCGTGGTTACGTCCCCTATCAAAGCGTAAGTTATCGGCTTCATAAGCGCGGTATTCAAAGCCAATAAAATTATTCCCAAAACAAAATAAATTTTTACACTCAAAAACAATAATCCCAAAACCATTAAAAGATAAGAAAAGCCTATCATTATTTTTCGGCCATGAACATCCGACAACCTGCCAAAAAAATACGACAATAAAATCGGCAAAGCGTAAAACAAAAATGAAAGCGGCCCAACGAAAGAAGCTCCCAAAATATCTTTAATTTGAATCGGAATTATTCCGATTACAAACCCATAACTTAAATTAGCAACAAACCAAATACTGGACAGCCGAATCGCGGTTTTGCTTGTAATGGATTTTTTAATCAATTCAAATTGGTTTTTCTTTTGTTCAATCCTCACGTCTTCAAGAGTTAAAATAAAAAAGGTTCCCAAAATTGGAAAAGCGGAAAAAACCAAAAACGGGACATTAAAAGAAAAATAAGAAACCAGGAACCCCAAAAGTATGACCCCGGCCGCGGAACCAAAGGATTGGAAAGAATTAAAAATTCCAGAATTCTTGCCGTATTCGTCCTCCTTGCTTACTCTTATTAAATAACAACTGGCGCCCATCCATAAAAGAGAGGCCGAGATCCCCAATAACACGGAAGAACCGTATATCGCCCAGCTTGATTTAGTTAATAAAGAGAGGATAAAAATAACGTACATTAACGAGCTCAACAGCATACATTTCTTTGAGCCGAATTTGGAAATAAGCCAAACGGAAAAAGGATTAAAAACAATAAAAGACAAATAAACCAAAATTAATGAACGGAAGCCCACTTCCACTATTCCCGCTTCGGAAAAAAACGTGGTCATATATTGCTGAACCCCGTTAAATCCGAAAAATATCAAAAGAAAACTTAAGCTTAGTATCTTTATTTCCCTTGCTGCCATAAGCTATTTATATTTATCCAAGAATTCATTAACCGCCTTAATTGTTCCCGCGGCTTTTGAAGCTTTTAAAATCTTGGCAAATAAATCCGGGAAATTCCGGCTTAAAGGTATTTCAAAAATCAAAACATCTTTAATGCCGTATTTTTCCTTATCTTCTTCTGTTTTCGGGCCATACAAGGTGGCGCTCCCCCGAATCTCAAGATTGGCGACAATGGGAGTATCTTTAAAAACATCAAACGCCTCCCTATAAATCCTGGCAACATGGTCCGGGCTGCTCACGCAAATCAATTTATAATAACCGCCTTGTTTTTCCAAAAAATTCTTGGCCACTTGGAGTTCTTCGGTTGTCATTGTATTCTGCTCTAAATCCTCAACCAATTTAAAAACTTTACCAACTTTTTCGCGGATTTGCCCAATGGAAACATTTTCCAAAGATTTTAAGATTGTAAAATCTTTTAATTTATCAAACCTTTCATCCAGCAACTCTTTCATCAAGCGGCCGGTGCTTTTTCCGTCTTTAAAAATCAACGACCCCAATAATAAAAGTAAATCCGCTTCTTCTTCAAAAAGAGCGGCAATGGCCGTGGGAATTCTGCCCGGCTTGTCGGGCGCTTCTCCCCAAACCACGTAATCCCAGTTAGGTTCTTTGGCTCCGTAGCTGTGCAATAAAATAGCTGTTTTGGATTTCATTAATTAGTCGGTTAAAATATTTATAATTCTGTTCGGCACAAAAATAACTTCTTTTATCTCTTTGCCATTAAGCCAAGTTTTTATTTTCTCGCTTCTTTGGGCGAGCTCCAACGCGCTTTCTTTATCAATATCCATTGCCACTTCTATCTTATCCCTGACCTTGCCGTTTACTTGCGCCACTAAAATAATATTTTCTTGAATTATGGCGGCTGAATCTGCTTCGGGCCAAGATTCCAGCGCAATGCTGTTTTTATTATCCAGCTCGCTCCATAATTCTTCGCAAAAATGCGGAGCAAAAGGAGCGAATATTTTTAACATTTTTTCAATCTCAATAATCCCCCACTCGTTCTTGCGCTCGGAAACCAAATTAATATATTCCATAAAAAAAGCCACGCAAGTATTAAACTTCATTTTTTCCAAATCTTCGCCCACTTTTTTAACCAGCTTATTGGTTTCCGAAATAATTTGTTGGCTGCTTTCTTTATTGCCCTTGAGACTTAAAATTAAATCCCAAGTTTTATTTAAAAATCTAAACACGCCCTTTACGCCTTGCGGGTTCCAAGCAATCGCCTGGTCAAACGGGCCCATAAACATTTCGTAAACTCTCAAAGTATCGGCGCCGAATTCTTCAATAATTTCATTCGGGGAAACCGTATTGCCTTTTGATTTAGACATTTTTTGCCCGTCCGGAGCCAAGATTAATCCCACGTTCCTTAATTTTTGGAACGGCTCAATCGTGCTGATTGCGCCGATATCAAATAAAAATTTATGCCAAAACCTGGAATACAATAAATGTAAAACCGCGTGCTCGGCTCCACCCACGTACAAATCCACGGGCATCCATTTTTTTTCTTTGTTTTTATCCGCCAATTCTTTTTCGTTTCGCGGGTCAAGAAAACGTAAATAATACCAACAGCTACCGGCCCATTGCGGCATTGTATTGGTTTCACGCTTCGCCGGTCCTCCGCATTTGGGGCATTTCACGTTTACCCATTCCGTAATCGCGGCCAAGGGCGACTCGCCCGTGCCGGTTGGCTCATATTTTTCCACTTGGGGCAATTCCAACGGCAAATCTTTTTCTTCCAAGGCCACCATTCCGCATTTCTCGCAATGGATTATGGGAATTGGCTCGCCCCAATATCTTTGCCTGGAGAAAACCCAATCACGCAACTTATAATTTATTTTTTTCTCAGCTAATTTTTGTTTCTTTAATTCTTGCCCGATTTTTTCCCTAGCCTCTTCCGAACTTAGCCCGTCAAAACCATTAGAATTAAAAACTATTCCATCTTCCGTAAAAGCTTCGTTTTCTTTGCTTTCGCCTTGTTTCAGCTTAATTACGTAAATAATCGGCAACGCGTATTTTTTAGCAAAATCAAAATCCCGGATATCATGCGCCGGCACGGCCATAACCGCGCCCGTACCATAATGCCCTAAAACATAATCAGCCACAAAAATTTTAACTTCTTGGTTGTTGATCGGATTAATCGCCGTAATTCCTTTCACTTCCACTCCGCTCTTATCTTTAACTTCGCTGATTCTTTCTCTATCACTCTTGTTCTTGGCTTTATTGATATAATCAAGCACTTCATCGTAATTGGTTATTTTGTTTGCGAGCGATAACAAAAGCGGATGTTCCGGAGCCAAAACAACATAAGTGCAGCCGAAAAGGGTGTCTGTCCTGGTTGTAAAAACCGATATTTTTTCATCTTCATTTTTTAAAGGAAAAACCAATTCCCATCCTTCGCTTCGGCCAATCCAATTTTTCTGCATTTCTTTAATTTTATCGGGCCAATCCAAAGAATCTAAATCCATGAGCAGCCTATCCGCGTAGTCCGTAATTTTCAAAACCCATTGGTTAATTTCTTTTTTGGTCGTCGGCGTGCCGCACCTTTCACAATCTCCCTCCACCACTTCTTCATTAGCCAAACCGGTTTTGCAAGACGGGCACCAATTGATGGGCAATAATTTTTTATACGCCAAGCCATTCTCGTATAATTTTAAAAATATCCACTGCGTCCATTTGTAATAAGCCGGATCGGTTGAATTGATTTCCCTATCCCAGTCATAACTCAAACCCGTGGTTTCCATCTGTATTTTGATATTGGAAATATTTTTAGCTGTGGTAATCGCCGGATGAATTCCGGTTTTAATCGCGTAATTTTCAGCCGGTAAACCAAAAGCATCCCAGCCCATGGGATGTAAAACATTATATCCTTGCATTCTTTTCATTCTCGCAAGGATATCGGTTGCGACATAACCCTTGAAATGCCCAACGTGCAAGCCAACTCCCGAAGGATAAGGAAACATATCCAGGCAATAATATTTCGGCCGGCCTGGCTCTTCGTTGGTTTTATAAATTTTATTTTTTTCCCAAAAATCCTGCCACTTTTTTTCTATTTGTTTCGGCTCGTAATTTTTCATATTATTAAACAATAATCATCGCCAGAATGGCTAAAATAACCGCGATTATAATCTCCCCCCAATAATAAGCATCGTCGTCAAATTTGGTTTTTAAAATCGCCCTTTCCAATAAAGGTTTGCTGAACAAAATTATGGCAAAAAAACCCAATCCCACGGAAAGGCCAAACAATAATTTTCGGATAATCGTCAATATTATGGCGGTTTGCATGTTTTAAGAATATCACGCGTAAGGGAATTTTAAAAGACCTAAATTAAACGCCTAAAACCGGGCTTATCGGCAAAGGGCTTTATTTTTTTCACAGATATGCTAAAACAATATTAGCTCTTTTATTGACCATCGGTCTCTGGAAGGGCGATGAATCGCTCGAGGAACCATGAAAAGAATTAAGGCATTTCTAATCGCCTTATTGGCGCTATTCATGATCGTTCTTCTTCTCTGCGCGATAACAGGCCTTATCAATCCTGCCAATGCGACAATAGCCGCGACGACCGGTATTTTTGTAACATTGGTTGGCCCCAGCGTAATCATGGGACAAAAGAAGGACAATGACTGCAGTTTTTCCAGCGCCATTGAGGCAACCGGAACAGGCCCTCCCTTCGAAAATGGACGGCTAATTGCACCAATGGAACTTCAGAACGCCCAGACAACCGGCAACGGCAACATCAATGAGGACAACCTTATCTCCTCATGCCACGGATCTGACAAAAAGGGTACTAACTTAAGCTGGTTTGTAAGCACAAGGATTATCACTGATCGCGGCCCTCCGGTCGGCGCAATATCACTTTGAGAATCAGAGCCAGAAACATTCAGAAAAAAAGGGAGCAACACATTTGCTTCCTTTCTCTATTTTTACAGCAAAACCCGAAATCCCGGGTTTTTATTTTAGATTAAATAATTGAATGGCGTTATTGTCAGTGGCGGCAACCACTTCTTCCGCGCTTACGCCTTTTAATTTGGCGATTGTTTCCGCGATTATTGTTAAAGATAAAGGATTGTTCCTTTTTTCAAACCCGGTTGGCGGCAAAAACGGGCAATCTGTTTCCAAGAGTATTTTTTGGAGCGGGCAATTTTTGACCACTTCTTTTAAATTCATTTTAAACATTATCCCGTTAAGCCCAATAAAATAACCCATTGCGATAAATTTTTGAGCTTGTTCCCAATTGCCGGTAAAGCAATGGACTACTCCTTTAGTTTTCCTTTTTTCCAAAATATCGGTTAATTCATCCATTGCCGCCCGGCAATGGATAATTATCGGCAAATTAAATTCGTCGGCCAAGTCCAATTGCTTGATAAATATTTCTTGCTGTTTTTTGATTAAAATTTCCTGGTTTTCTTTTTCCTTTGGCATCCGCCAAAAATCCAGGCCTATCTCCCCTATAGCAACTGTTTTTTCGTTAATCAGTTTTTTGTAAATCCCGTAATCAAAATCTTTTTCCAATCTTTCGCCTTCAAAATTGGAAAACTGCGTTTCAATGTTGCCGGGATGCAAGCCCACGGCCGCGTAAATATTTTCATAATTCCCCGCCAACTTAACCGCCCTCTCGGAAGTGTCAAAATTAGTTCCCGGATTAATTATTTTAATTCCCAAATCAAAGCATTTTTTAATAAGCTCTTCCCGGTCGCTATCAAAATCCGGAAAATCCAAATGCGCGTGAGTATCAATCATTTTGAATTCTGGGGAACAAGGATTCCCCTTTTTTTATGTTATAAACTCCGTTTTGTCCATTTAAAGCATTAAGCATTTTTTTTGATGTGGTTGGCAAAAACGGCTCTATCAGTTCGGCGATATTTTTCAAAGAATACAGCAAATTGGAAAATATTTCTTTTTGCAACGCCGCATCTGTTATTGACCAAGGCTTTTGGTCTTCAATGTATTTATCGCATGAAGCCACCAATGTCCAAATCTCGGCCAAAGTTTCGTTTAAATTAATAAAATTATCATTATATTTAACAATTAAATCAGCCACTTCTTTTTTGGTAAACTCATTCGGTTTTATTTCAAAATCCTCGGCTAAGCCGGCTTTTTCCACCATTGTCAAAGTTCTGGCGAATAAATTGCCCAACCCGCTCGCCAAATCGGAATTATATCTTTTCTCCAGTTTTTCAAAAGTGAAATCACCATCGCCCAATGCCGGTATTTCGCGCAACAAAAAATATCTAACCGCGTCCGCCCCGTATTTTTTTGTTAATTCAATCGGGTCAACCACGTTGCCAACAGACTTGGACATTTTTTTTCCGTCTACCGTGATATATCCGTGGCTAAAAATAGCTTTGGGCAAATTCAAGCCCGCGGACAACAACATCGCCGGCCAATAAATCGCGTGGAATCTGGTAATGCCCTTGCCCACCACGTGCAAACGCGCACCATCGCCCTGCCAAAATTCTTTAAACTTGGTTTCATCTTCACTGCCATAGCCCAAGGCGGTAATATAATTAATCAAAGCATCAAACCAAACCCAAATCTTTTGCGTGCTGTCGCCGGGCACGTCAATGCCCCACCCTTTGGCCCTTTCCGCGGAACGCGAAATGCAAAAATCTTGCAACCCGGAATTGATAAAACTCAGATACTCGTTCTTCCTTGCTTCCGGAATTATTTTTAATTCATCTGTTTCAATTATTTTTTTAATCCTTTCTGCGTAATTCGTTAATTTAAAAAAATAATTCTCTTCTTCTATCAGCTCCGGCTTAACGCCGTGCTCGGGGCAAAAACCTTCTTCCGTAAGCTCTTCTTCTTTGTAAAACTCTTCACAGCCCACGCAATATAAGCCCGCGTATTTCTTTTTATAAATATCCTTGGAGCACACAGCCCAAAGCTTTTGGGCGCCAACAATATGGCGCGGCTCGGTCGTTCGGATAAAATCATCAAACGACACGTTTAAAACATCTTTCAAATCGTGAAATTTTTGTGAATTTTTTTCCACCAATTCAGTAACCGGAATGCCCAGCTTTTCCGCGCTCTGCACGTTTTTCAAACTGTTTTCGTCCGTGCCGGACAAAAACCAAACATCATCGCTTAAATTGCGGTGATGCCTTGCCAAGGCGTCAGCTTGGACGAATTCCAAAGCATGCCCCAAATGCGGAACAGCGTTAACGTAAGGGATAGACGTGGTAATAAATACTTTTTTCATTGTTTCAATTCTGTTAGGCTTGATTTTTTTTATATGTGATGTAATTTTTAACGGTTTCGTACAAAACCGCAAACAAAGGAATGGCTAAAACCGCGCCAACCACTCCCAATAATTCCGCTCCGATTAAAATGGAAAACAATACCAAAAAATTCGGAATGCCGATTATTTGCTTGGCAACCAGCGGAGTTAAAAGATAATTCTCTATAAGCTGGATTACTATTGAAAGGATCAGCACCACGACAGCGATAGTCCAAGAATTCAACAAACCCAAAGAAACTAAAAGGATTGACGCCACAATCGGGCCAATTAACGGCACCAAGTTTAATAACCCGGCTAAAACCGAAACAGAAACCGCGAATTTTATGTGCAAAGCAAAGCAAACAATAAACGTCATTACGGCCACGGCCGCGGAAGTAATCAAGCGGCTGCCAAACCATCCCATCACCTGTTCTTGGCTTTTTCCCCAAGCCCGTAAAATATCTTCTTCCCATTTTTTGGGAGAAAAAGATTTTATCATTTTAGTTAATTCGTTCTCTTCCACCGAAAGGAAAAAGGCCAAAACAAACATTGTCGCCACAGACATTAATCCCCCCACGAAAGACGATATAAAACCAAAAACGCCCTTGGAAAGATTGAGCAAGTTGTCGCCAACCGCGGGATTGCTGGTTAAAAGATTATTTAAGTCAAAAACATTAATTCCGATTATAGATGAAATTTTGTTTGCGTAATTAGAAAAATCATTAGAAAAGTTTTGCGAAAAATGCATTGCCTCGGTTATAATCGGCGGGAAAATAATATAAATTATAAAACCGGCAATGGCCAAAAATCCGGCGTAAACCATTACCGCCGCCACGGCTCTCGGTATTTTTCTTTTGGTAAAAAAAGAAATCGCGGGGTTAAAAATAATAGAAACCACCAAAGCCGCCAAACCAATAACAATAATACTCCTGATTAAAAACAAAGCATAAACCAAAATAATAACCAGTAGAATTTTAAAAATAACCGACCAGCTGATATCCCATTTTGTTATGTTTAAAGCCATGTTTTTATATTTTTAATAATTTTTTAAATTGTTTTTCGTCTTTTAATTTGCTGATTATAGCCAGATTTAATTTTTCCGGCGTGAAAATATCTTTGGCGATTTTTTGGATGTCAGTGGCCGTTACCTTGTCAATTTCCTTAAAAATTTGTTCCGGGGTTAAAATTTCTTTCCTTAATAATTCCTGGCTGCCGTAGAAAGACGCTAATGCGTCCGACGATTCCAGCCCTAAAACGGTTTTTCCTTTAATGTAATCTTTGGCTTTTTTCAATTCATCGGCTCCAACTTTTTTGTCTTTTATTTTTTTATACTCTTTCAAAACAGCTTCAATAACTTTTTCCAATTTAGCGTTGTCCACGCCCGCGAAAGTTGCTAAATATCCCGTATCCGTATCGCTGTCGTAATACGTTCGGACGTAATAAGCCGCGCCTAATTTTTCCCGGATTTGGTCAAACATTCGGGAGCTCATCATTCCTCCCAATATCACGGCTAAAAGCTGCAAAGCGAAACGTTCGGAATGGAACATATTATAAGCCCTTACGCCCAAAGCGATATGGGTCTGGCCGATGTCTTTATAAGACAGCTTGATTTGCGGCTCTTTTTGCGACTCAGCGACTTTTGGCTTAGGCTTAAATTCACTTGTTTGAATGCGCGCGAATTGCTTTTTAATTTTTTCAATCACGATTTTTTCTTTGATATTGCCCGCCACGCAAATAACCGTATTCTTGGCAACGTATTGTGAATTAATATATTTTAAAATATCGGTTCTTTGCATTTTTTTAATCGTTTCGCGGGTTCCCGCGATATCCCAGCCGGCCGGCTGGTCTCCGTAAAGCAATTCTTTCCAAACTTGCTCAATGTGCCTCATCGGGTTATCTTCATACATTTTAATTTCTTCAATTATCACTCCCCTTTCCTTTTCCATTTCTTTTGCCGGCAATTTGGAATTCAAAAAAATATCCGAAACCCAACCTAAAGCTTGGTCAAAATGAGACGCGTCAACCTTGGCGTAATAGCCCGTATATTCTTCTCCGGTAAAAGCATTATAATCTCCGCCGATTTTATCCAAAACCTCGGCAACGTCCATCGGGGTTTTGCTTTTTTCCGTTCCTTTAAAAAGCATGTGCTCCAAAAAATGCGAAATGCCGGAAATATCTTTTGTTTCATATTTTGAACCCGTGGCAACCAATACCAAAACCGTGGCCGCCTGAGTTTCCTTTTCCGGAATGGTGATTATTCTCAGCCCGTTCTTTAAAATTGTTTTTTTATAGTTTTTTTTCATTGTTTTCTTTGCCCTTTCGAGATAACGACGATTTTACCTTTTTATCTTCTATTTTTTTAATTTGTTTTTTTAATTCCACCATTTTAATTTCTCTATTCACGGTTAGGTCAAAAAACCTTTCCAATTCATCTACTCGGGTTTCCATTTGCTTTTTGGCGAAATCCGATTCTTTTTTCAGGCGTAAGGCTTGCTGCCCGGCGCTGTTTAATCCCTCTATTAAATCCACAAACTCTTTATCCACGCTGCCCGTGGCGAATATCTTGTTTTCTCCCGTGGTCACGCCCTTAATAAAGCCTTCGGCTTCAAAAAATGATTTGGCGATATAAATGAACAGTACCCTGTCAATTATTAAAACCATGGCCATTCCAATCACGGAAAGGATTGCCACGTTTAAGCTAAACGGAAAAACACAAACCAATACCACCAAAGTAGTAATAATCGGAAAAATAAACAAAAAATAAAACTTAGAACCGATGCTATCAAAATTTATGTCCGGCACCGCGCTTTCGGCTTCAATTATTTTTTGGCGGCTGGCCTTAACCGCGGAAAAAGTAGCTTGTTCCGAATAAAACGAAGCGAACACGGCGGATAAAACTGTGGCCACCACCCCGCCGGAAAATATTATTAAAACATCCGAATCCGGAATATGCTTATAAAATTTCATAACCATGCCCACTACAAAAGTGACAACCAGCCCCGCCCAAATAATATTAATAAAATTATTCCGGCAAAAATGCACCAAGTAATAAAAAGTTTCTTTAATTTCATCTAAGGTGAGGCTCGGGTTTAATTCTCCATTGGTAATGTTTTTATTAATCGCCCTTACCTCTTTTGAGTTAAAACTGAAATTGCCCATGCGGATTAAAGTAAAAATTGCCAAGATAATCAAAATGGCCAAAACAAAGATAAAGAAAAATTCCCGGGCGTTCAAAGCATCCATTCTCGCAGTAGTGTTAATCAATACCATGGCAAAAAAACCGCACAAACCCACCCACCCCGCAACCGGAAGAATTATTTTTAAGGTGTAAGGTATTTTTTTTATCATAGTCTATTTTAAATTATTTAAAATATAATTTTTAAGCTCGCTTATTTTTATCCTTTCTTGTTGCATTGTGTCCCTGTCCCGAACTGTCACGGCCTCGTCTTCCAATGTGTCGAAATCAACAGTCACGCAATAAGGCGTGCCGATTTCGTCCTGGCGGCGATAGCTTTTTCCAATATTACCGCTGTCATCCAATTCGCACATCATTTCTTGTTTTAAAATATCATAAATTTCCACGGCTTTATCTTTAAGCTGCGGCTTATTTTTTAACAATGGAAAAATGGCAACTTTAATCGGAGCCAAACGCTTGTCTAATTTCAAAACTATCCTGGTTTCTCCGTTTACTTCTTCTTCGGCATAAGCTTTATCCAAAAACATTAAAAAGAAACGATTCAACCCGGCCGAAGTTTCCAAAATATGGGGCATAAATTTTTCTCCTGTTTTCTCGTCCAAATAAGACAGGTCTGTGCCGGAAAATTTTGAATGTTGGGATAAGTCCCAATCGCCTCGCGCGTGGATGCCTTCCACTTCTTTAAAACCTCCCAAACATTTAAAATTATATTCGATGTCATACGCTTCCGAAGCGTAATGCGCCAATTTTTCATGTTCGTGCCATTGGATATCTTTTTCTTCCATTCCATATTCCAAATACCAATCATATCGTAATTGTTTCCATTCCTCGTATTTTTCTTTCATCTGATCCGGACGCAAAAAATATTGCATTTCCATTTGTTCAAACTCACGGGTTCGAAAAATAAATTGGCGCGCCACAATTTCGTTTCGAAAAGCTTTGCCAACTTGGGCAATGCCAAACGGCAATTTTACGCGAGTAGAATCCAATACGTTTTTAAAATCCAAATAAATGCCGCCGCAAGTTTCCGGGCGCAAATACACCACATCCGCTTCGCTCAAAGAGTCAGTTGGAGAGCCTAAATTGGATTTTACCATTAAAGAAAATCTTTTCGCCTCGGTTAAATCTTTTGAACCGCAAGACTGGCATTTTAATTTGCCCGATTCTTTTAATTTTTCCAATTCAACATTAATAAATTCCAAAGAAGCTTTGTCTGCATTAATTCCAAAAGATTCCAATAAATGATCGGCGCGCATCCTGCTTTTACATTTCTTGCAATCAACTTGCGGGTCGTCAAAGCTGTCCAAATGGCCGGAAGCTTTCCAGGTTAAAGGATGCATAAAAATAGCCGAATCCAACCCGACCACGTCGCTCCTTAATTGAACCATATGCTTCCACCAGGCGTCGCGGATATTATTTTTCAATAAAACTCCGTAAGGGCCATAGTCGTAAACCGCGGAAAACCCGCCGTATATTTCCGATGATTGGAAAACAAAACCTTTTCTTTTACAAAATGAGGTGATTTTATCTAAATTTTCTTCCATAGTATTTGGTGTTTATTATACTGTGATTATAGCAAAAAACCCTTGAAAATCAATGAAGAAAAAGATATCGGACAATAAGCCAAATTTTTAGATTGTAATTGTTTGGACGTTTTTCGGAAAAAAATTTTACCAAAAATTTTCTGAGAAGAAACGCATTCGCCTGCGGGCGAATGACGCGTCGAACAAACAATACAATCAAAATAGAATAATTAAAAACCGCTTGAAGCGGTTTTCCTTAGCTTATTGCCCAAGCGGCAAACTTCTTCTTATCGGCATTGCGGGTTATTGCCCGGCCGGCAATTCTGGCCCACGGCTCCGGAATACCCGGATGAATCAACGCACCATAACCTATTTTTTTGTATTCCGATAAAATTTACTTTCGCGCAAAAACTTTTTCCGTTCAAGCCAATGTGCATTTCCGCCGCGCTCCCTAATTTTTTAATCTCACCTTTCTTCTTAATGATTTCCGGATCGCTTTCAATAAAAGCGTAGCTATCTCTCTTTACTTTATCAATCTCGGCCCAATTCTTTATCACTTCCAGGCTTTGTTTTATTAAAACATTATCAGCGGAATATTTTAATTGGTTAAAAATAAAAATCGGCGTTGAAACCGAAACGCCGAAAACAGCTGCCATTGCCAATGCGCGGAAAAAATTTATTTCAAATGGTTTACTGTTTTTACTCACTCGTTTAAATTTATTGACCCGTTGTGCTCACGTAGGCCGGGTCAGCTTGCGCGTTCAATTGTTTACCCGTCCACTGATCGTTGCCGGTGATATCAACCGCCCCCGTGATTAAAGTGTCCTCCAATAATTCCGGAACAACCGATACCTGAAACGCGCATTTGGGAGCGTCTTTTAAAAATCCGGCGCCAGCCTCCATTGGGCCAATTGTGCAAGTCACTTCCCTGGTATTTTGGTCGTAAACAATCTTGGCGTCTTCCGGCCAAATTTTATTTTCAAAATCAACATTCGGCGACAAAACCGCTTTTAATATTACCCCTTCCATATTGTTGTAATAATTTTTCGCCGTCCATTCCACAGTTAAATATGTTTTCTGCCCCACTTTCAACGGATATGGCCCGGAGTTGGTGAAATATTGGTTGGTATTATAAATTTTTTGTTCCGCAAACAAAGATGAATTAACTTTGGTTATAAATTCCTGGGTGCTCGGCCCGACAGTTACGTTGTTTCTTATAATCGGATTAACGTCTCCGGCGCTGGCAATCGCCCAGCGCTTATTCACGCTTACCCAAAATTCCACCTTGCCACCCTGGCCCGGAGCCAAAAATGTTAATGCCGGAATTTGGGTTCCGTCCCAAATAATGGAATTATCTCCTTGTTGGTAATTGCCGCTCGGCACCCGAATAGACCCCAAATTAAGGTTGTTGCTGTTTAACCGGCTGATTAAAACCATGTTCTGGATTGCGTCTTGCCCCACGTTTATAAATGAAATTTCGTAATGCAACTGGTCTCCCGCGGATGCGACATAAGTATCGCTGTTGTTTATGGTTTGGGTAATATATATAGAAGGAGCGATAATCTCCACGCTGCGCGCCACCTCTTTCAAAACAACGAAATTTCCGCTCTGCCAAATTCCCAATTGCGCTTTAAATATTTTTTTGTCTTTGTCAGCCCCGGCCAATGAGCCGGTTAATTGGATATTCCCACTGTCCAATTCGTTTAAAACCGGAATGGCCCATTCATTGTCCAAGCCTTTGGGCTTTTGGCTCACAACTGTAAAACCGTCCGCGAGCTGCGTCTTCACGGTTAAATCGTTTAAAGGATAAGCCACATTGGAAGAGTAATTTATGCTTACCGTAAAAGTTTTTCCATTAGCCACTTGGTCGGGCATTTGAATCGTTAAAGTAATCGGCACTGCTCCCAAAATTGTGGTAAAAGTCGTGCTGACTTCATTTTTTGTTTTCAGGCCCGTGGGCTGAAAAGACATTCTGGCTTGGGCTTGTTTGGTTTCATTGGTTTTGCCCAAAAGCCGGGTCGTAAATTGAAAAGACCTTTCTTCTCCCGGATAGATATCCCCCTTCAACGCCGCTGAATCCATGTGCGTCACTTTTTGCCCGTTTTCCACTATCGCTCCGTCCGGATACGTAAAAAACAATTCGGGTGATTCCAGCCGAACGCTGCCGTTATTTTTAAACTTAACAGTGTAAATAATATTTTCTCCCACGTCCGCCTTATCCGGGCCTAAAATTTCCAATTTCAAAACTTCTTTTGAATACGCCATTTTAAACCAAGAAAAAGCCAAAACAGCTATAACGGCTAAGATGGCTAAGATAATAATATTCCTTTTTTTCATTTTTTAAAAAACTTTATTTTATAAAATTTTAACCGGTCTTTTTCTTGCTCGGAAACTTTTTTGTCTTCCGGCGTGGCATGCTCTTTAATTATAGAAAGGTTCTTCCTATATTTATTGGCATCCGGCGTTCCACCCTCCACTGCTTGCTTGGAACTGCTAGCAACTCTTTTCCCCCAAATCGCGTTGTGGAGAGAAGTGTCTTTTTCACCTAATTTCATTTCTTTGCCGTCTTCCCTTTTCGCTTTCATTTGCGAAGACGCAAAATTATGCTTAATGCCGGGCTTTTCAATTGGAAAAGAAGAAAAATCCTCCATTGTTAATTATTATTCAATATTTTTAATCTTTAGACTCATGTTTGGGGAGTTACTCCCCAAACATTCTTAATTGTTTTTGGTTATACCAATGACTACTTTTTCTCCGGCAATTTCAACTTCTTTTCCATCAGAAATATTATTGGACGCTATAATCTCGTCCGCCAACACTTCTTTCAAAATCAAATCTTTATTATTAATTAATATTTTATCAAATAACTCGGATTTTTGATAGAGCACCGTAATCCTGTCCGCGGGCACAAAACGCATATCTTTTCTCATTTGCTGGACTTGCCTCACAATTTCCCGGACAATTCCCTCCTCTCTAAGCTCCTCTGTAATTTCCGGATTAAGCCAAATCGCGGTTTCAATATTTTCATCAAGCGTTATTTTTTTTACATTTACTTCTTCTTCAATTAAAGAAAATAATTGGCTATTCAAAGTTTTTGATTTTACCTTTAATTCCAAAAGCGGCTGCCGCACTTTTATTCCGATTTTTTGCCTTTCCGCCAAGGCTAAATTAATTACGTCCCTTATTTCAGACATTTGTTTTTCCAAATCCTTATCAATTAATTTTTCGTTCGGTTTCGGATAATCGCAAAGATGCACGGATTCCGGGTCATTTTCGGTTTTCATTTTTTGGTAAATCTCTTCGGTGACAAAAGGCGTAAACGGGGCCATTAGATTAATCAGTTTAAATAAAACGTAACGCAAGGTTTCCGTTGCTTCTTGTTTTTCTTTTTGCGTTTCCGGTTTTTGCAAACGGCGGCGCGAGCGACGGATGTGCCAGTTAGAAAGATCTTCAATAAATTCACCGAATAGCCGCGAAGCCTTAGTTAGTTCATATTTGCCCATCCACTTATCTATGTCCAAGTTCATTCCTTCTATTTTGGAAATAATCCATTGATCCAAAATGTTGGTTGAGTCTGTTTTGCCAACAACATCTTCGCCTTTGTAGGTTTCGTAAAAAACAAAACAATTATTCAAGCCGGAAATAACCTGGCGCCACACTTCCTTAACCCTATCTTCGGAAAACCTGTATTCTTCCCCGATATTCGTGGAGGCCAACAAAAAGTACCTAAGCGAATCAGCGCCGTATTTATCAAACACATCTTTCGGGTCAGGGTAATTTTTTAATTTTTTGCTGAGTTTCCTGCCCTTGTCATCCAAAACCAAGCCATTCACAATCACGTTTTTAAAAGCCGGCTGGTTCTTGCCCAACCCGATATCGCTTAAAGTTAAAGCCGCGGCCAAAACATGCAAAGTGTAAAACCAGCCGCGGGTTTGATCCAATCCCTCGGCGATAAAATCCGCGGGATAAGTTTTTTCCACCAATTCTTTGTTTTCAAACGGATAGTGCCATTGAGCGTAAGGCATGGAGCCGGACTCAAACCAGCAATCAAACACGCTCGCCACTCTCTGCATTTCCTTGCCGCACTTGCATTTCAATTTTACTTCATCTATATACGGGCGATGCAAATCCTTTAAATCATATTCTTTGATTGCCTGTTCTTTTAATTCCGCAACGCTGCCAACGCAAATTCTTTCCCCGCAATCCGGGCACTCCCAAATCGGAATCGGCGCTCCCCAAAACCTTTCTCTGGCAAAATTCCAATCCCGAGCGCCTTCCAGCCATTTGCCAAACCGGCCTTCTTTAATGTGCGCCGGCACCCAAGTTATTTTTTCGTTATTCGCGATTAATTTGTCTTTTAATTTCGTAACTAAAATATACCAGCTCTCTATGGCGTAATAGATGAGGGGCGTGTCGCATCTCCAACAATGCGGATATTCATGCGTAATTAATTCTTGCTTATAAAAAATATTCTTGGCCTTCAAATCATCCATTATTTTTTTGTTCGCGTCTTTCACGTCTTCATTCGCATAATCACTCGCTTCTTTTTTAAACTTGCCGGCGTCATCCACTAAATGATAGGTCGGCAAACTGTATTTTTGCGCCAGCGCGAAATCATCTTCGCCGTGCATGGGATTAATGTGCACTATCCCCGTGCCGTCTTCGGCGGTCACAAATTCTCCGGGTAAAACAGCAAAAGCATTTTCAATATTTTCGGGTTTGGCTTTTTCCAAATATTCAAACATGGGCGCGTATTTCACGCCCTCCAATTCCCTGCCTTTGAATTCTTTGATTATGTTATATTCACCCTCTATTATACCCAAACATTCTTTGGCCAAAACATATTGCTCGTCATTGTTTTCAATCAAACAATATTTTAAATCCGGGTTGATGGCCAAGGCTACGTTGCCAGGCAAAGTCCAGGGCGTGGTTGTCCATACTAAAAATTGCGCGGATTTGAATTTGTCGTCCGCAATTTGGAATTTCACGTACACAGACATATCCCTGGTTTCTTTATATCCCTGGTTAACTTCAAAGTTGGACAAAGTCGTTCCGCAACGCGGACAATACGGCGACACGCGATAATTCTTTTTTACCAAATCTTGTTTCCATAATTGGCTCAATACCCACCACACAGATTCAATGTAATCGTTTTCCAAAGTGGCATATGCTTTTTCGTAATCCGCCCAGCGCCCCACTCTTTTTAAAGTATCTTCAAAATCAGTTACACAAGTAAAAACCGAAACACGGCAAGCGTCATTGAATTTTTCAATGCCCATTTCTTCAATCTGTTTCTTGTTTTTAATTTCCATTTCCTTTTCAATCAAATTTTCCACGGGCAAACCGTGGCAATCCCAGCCCACGCGCCTCGGCGCCTGGAATCCTTTCATGGTCCAATATCGAAGAACGCTGTCTTTTAAGGCAGTTGCCAAAATATGCCCATAATGCGGTTTGCCGGTGGCAAAAGGCGGGCCATCATAAAAACTAAAAAACGGAGAACCTTCCCTGTTCTTAACTGACTTATGGAAAATATCTTGTTTTTCCCAAAATTCTAATATTTTTTCTTCGTTGTTCATACTTCGCTTGCCTTTTCTATTTCTCTAACTTCTCCGGGTTTTAAATATATGCTTTTCCTATCTTCCAAAGTTTCTTCTTTGCCCAATCCTTTAATATAATCTTCCAATAGCCACAAGGCGTCACCGTGCGAAACAATTAATATGGTTTTGTTTTCATACTTTTGTTCCAATTCAGCCAAAACCGCGACTACCCTGGCTTGGCAATTATTCCAGCTTTCGCCTCCCGGCACGGGTTGCTCAAATTTTCTAATCGCTTCGCCTTCATAAAAGGCCCACGCTTCCGGCTTGGTTTTGCCGCCAAAAACTCCCCAATTAACATCTCTTAATCTTTGGTCATAAACAATTTTATCTTTATCAAACCCGATAATATCAGCCACAATTCCCGCGGTTTGTTTAGTCCGCAAAATATCGGAACAAAAAATCAAATCAATATCCTTGGGTTTTAATATTTCACCCGCAGCCTTAGCCTCGGCTATTCCGTCTTCAATCAACACACAAGGCGGGTCATCGTCCGGATAGTTATAGAGAATATCTTTTTTCTCGGTTTGATGGATATTTTGCCCATGCCTTAAAAAGAAATATTTGTTTTTTAAGTCCTTATTCATACTGCTAAATTAGCATTTTCCAGGCATTTATTCAACTTTGTTTGTTTGACAAAAACATCAAAAACGCTTAAAAAGATATTAGCTCAAGGAGGAGCTCGTTATGTTAAAAAGAGGCGACACTGTTACGATTATTGAAAAAAGTTCCGCCCACTGCGGAAAACAAGGAAGGATTGTTGAAATTAAAAATTCGCAACTCCACCATAATAACATCACTGTGTCATTCACGCATCCGCACGAAGCCAAGGCCAAATACAACGCAAGCGGATTAAGGAAAGACGAGGCCTATTCAGTTGAAACCCGAGCACGCTCGCACTTTGGACAGTTCCTTTCTCTTTCAAAAATGCCAAACCCGCTGATAAAAGGCAAAACGATTTGCGCTCACATTAATTGCGATAACGACGCAACTCATGACATTCTTGTGAGCTGCGATGGCAAAGTTTCCCAGGTCTACGTTTGCGGCCAACACGGCCATCTTGACGGAGAAAGAGTTAACAATTTCCCATTCAAAACTTAACCATCTACTTTGGTTATTTTTTATTTCCTTTTCTTCAACGCTTCTAATTGACAAAAACATCGAAAACGCTTAAAAAGATAAGAGTTCGTGGAGATTTACAGATGTTTGAAAAAGGCGACAAAGTTACGGTCGTAAAACAAAATTCCTGTTATTACGGGAAAGAAGGTGAAATTGCCCAAGTTGAAAAGCCAAAAAAATGCGAAACCAGGGGGCACATTCGAGTAAATTTCGCCGGGAAACACGGAAGAGAACAAGCCCGGTACAAAGAAGCAGATCTTTTAAAAAACCCGGATTGCGAACAAGGAGGAAAAGCAACCTCAACATAACCACTAACGTTGGTTATTTTTTTATTTATCTAAATTACCTCAACTTCCATTGCCACCACCCCAAATTCTTTTTCTTCTTTTGGGCCGTAAAAACGTTCATATATTTTAATTCCCTCTTCCACTGTTTCCGCGTCCGGTAAAATTTTCTTTAACTGCTCATTTTCCAACATTTCTTTAAAAGACGAATACTTTCTAATATTTTTAACCATAACCTGCACGCTGTCCGTTTCTTCATTGTTATAAACAACGATGCGATCGCCCGCGCCGATATTTTGATACTCACCTTCTCTGATTCTGCCCTCAATAGTTTTCTCGCCATTTTTTAAATACGTAAAATACGGCTCAGCTCTGTGATTTTTATATACTTTATAAGGCGTGGTTAAAATAATCTCCATATTGTTTTGAATGTATTATAGCAACTTTTCCTCCTAAAACAAAAAGTGATCCTCATGGACCGCTCTTAAAATTAAAAACTGACTATTTTCAATTATAGGCCCTTATTTTCCTTGGGTTCTAACTTGGTCTGGCGGTGACGATGTCCCGAAATTCGAACCAACTGACCCTCCGCAGCCTTAGCGAAGATAGGCAAAGATGGCTAAAATTTAAGGATATTGATAAAAGTATAACAAAATTACGGAAGATATTCAATTCATCCGAAATGATTTGAGACACCTCACCCAGAGTCTAATAGGGGTAAAAACGAGGTGGATTATTCGGTTAAATAAATCACCTATCAAAAAAGACGCTCGATGTTAAAAAGCGTCAGAAAAGCCAAAATCAACCTCAACTTCGTCGCCATTAATAATAGTATCAACTATATTATGTATTTTATCTTTTAAAACTTTTACTTGTTCGTCTAACTGTAAAATACCCATTTTTTCATTCATCTGAGAATCTAATTTCTCGATTGTCTCGAAATTATTACCATTAATCTTGTAGCTAATCGGGGCATAATAATATTTTGCTATTTCTTCCTGCTTTGCCACAGAAAAGAAAGGTATTTTTACTTCTGACCAATATTTCATTGCGAGACTTCCACCTTGACCACCAACGGATATATAGTCTAAAACTCCTAAATTACGAAGATAACGTAAAAAACAACAAACAAAAGCACTCTCAATTTTTTTATGATCTTGTTTATTAAGTACGATTCCGTGAATATTAGTTAGTGTGCGTTGTTTAGGGTTTGCAAACATCATACATTTACCCACCGATCCTTCTGCCGAAAATATAATATCGCCCTCCTGAATTGTAGAGAGTTCTCGCGAATTACCGAGGTATTCATATTTTGTAACAGTTCCAAAATCAGAAAGATTAGTCGGCCTAATAAGAGTGTAGAAGTTCTCATTTTTCTGTTCGGAATAGATGCTATTCCCGATTGCCGAAACTTGAAGATTTTGCCCACGTCCAATTTCAAAATTCCACTCTTTAATTGTCCCGGCGCCTTTGGAATAATTTTTAATAGAAAACTGTTTTTTTATATAATCTTCACAATAAAATCCTGCGTCAATTCTAGACGTCAAAAGTATCTGTTGCAAATCAGGAAATTGGTATTCAAAATCTTTTTTAATCTGATTTGAAAAAAGTTCTTTCTGGATGAGAGAGAAAATTAAAACTTCGTTTTCTTTAATTTTCTTTTCTTTATTAATTGCAAGTCGCACAAGAGTCTCTAAATATGAAATCACTCGCTCGGAGTTTTTTTGGTTTGGAAGCGGTATCAAACAATCAAGAAATAATTTTTTTGCGTGCAAAATCGTTGCTCCTTTTGAAACAAGGAAATTTAGTTGTGTTCTAAAAAAATCGTGCTTTAAAAAAGCAAATAAATAATATTTGTTTTGATTGACTGGTAACTTATATAATCCACCCGATAGCATGTGATCGGGATAATCCTTGTCTAGAATAATAGTTTCACCGATATTTGAGTCTTTGGATATTATTAAGTCGCCTTCTTTCAATTCTAAATCAGAAAATTTACTTGGTAAGATTGGAATCACACTATCACCAGAAAAACTCAATAAAAAACTATCTTGCTGAAGAGCTTTGTTTCTTATAAAGTATTTATGCGATTTTTGTATATATGCATCAGATCCAACTTCTTCACCATTAACCAAATCGCTAGAAAGAAAATCTTTAACAGTTTTAGAATTTTCACCGCCCAAAATAACTTTTTTGTAATTATGTGGGGAAAAAGAAGCCTTATTACTTAGGATATCAAATATATTTACTTTTTGTGGCACATCAATATACTTCATATTATTTTAGGAATAGTTTTTTTAGAATTTCTTCTTGAGAAAGTGCCCATTTTCTAAATTCGCTAATTGTATCTGTGAATTCTTCATCAAGAACTGACTCACCCTGCTCGTTAATCACAATCTCAAAATCACTTTCATCAATTTTATAAACTGGATTAAAAAATTTAACTCGGTTAGAAGTTCTCACCTCATATCCAATACGCTGAATATCTTTAACAAAAACTTCATAGCCATTCTTATTAAGTTTTTTTAGTTCTTCCTCTGTTGGCTTATACCCAATAACAATAGTAGTATTTACTCCGGTTTCAGCAAAGATGTTCGGCGGAAGATCAAAAAGTCCAACTATTCTCATTTTGCTTGCCAACCACTTACGCGCGATTTCCCAGCGATCAATAGAGGCAATGGAGTTGGATAATACGATACCCAATCTACCATGAATTTTTAATATTCTGTACGCATTTTCAAGGAAAAGTAGTCCGGGATCCATCCAGTTGCCAGAGCGAGCGATATCCCACAATTCATAAAGCTCAACCATCGATTTATCACTTTCATTTTTTGGCTCGATTTTCCTATTCTCTCCAAACGGTGGGTTCGTCAACACAACATCAAATTTTAATAATTTAGTATCATCTACCCAATTATCCCAATTACCATTCTTGTGTAATTTTGCATCAAGAGGAACAAGCTCTTTTTTAGTGTTGAATTTATAAAGCAGCGATCCTTTGTCTGCCTGGTATTTTAGAGTTGCATTGCCATCCCCATTCAAAAGCATGTTTAATTGAGCTAATTTTATCATCTGGTCGTCATTATCAACTCCGTAAAAATTGTTATCATCCAGACTCTGTTTTGAGTTAACAAAACTCATTGAAAGAAAATCAGCAATACCAACCGTAGGGTCAATAATTGTTTCACCCGTTCCAGGGTTAACTATTTTTACTAAAAAATCAATTATCTTTAATGGGGTAATAAACTGTGCCTTATCCGTTTTAGTGAATTCATTTGAAAATTTATAAAAAACTAATTGATACAAGTCCGTGTCGGATGACTTTATAAAGCTGTAATCTTGCAAATTTTCAACCACAGACCCAATGGCACGAACGTGGCTTTCGTCTTTCCAGTTAATGGTAGCTGTGTCGACTGATTTTAAAATAACATTGTATTTACTTGCGGCGTCATTATAAAGTTTACGAATTCTATCAAGAAAAGATTGAACATCCTCATCACTTAATTTAAAAAATTGCTTTTCCGCATCAGTTATAAAAAAACTTAAAGCAGCTTTTTCTGGTTCTGTTTGATAAAATTGTAAATTTCTATTAGAAGATGTCGTTTTTTTATACTCTTCACTTCGTTTTTCGTCAAAGATTTTTAAAGCGAGCATTTCAATAAGAATTTCGTAACCACGTGGATTACGAAGACCGACCTTATCAAGAGTTTTTAAAATATTAGAAACGGCATAGTTAATTTGTGAACTTGAAGCTCCTGTAATTAAATCAAGGTCATCAATAGTGCGCTTGCTCCTATCAATTTCTATTGTGGCGTTAACTCTTTTTTGTAGTGCCTCAAAAGAAGGTACGTACCTATAACTATCTGTTAAATCAAGAGACAGCTGTGTTGTAGAGCTCTTGTCTCCTTTTTGATTTTTAGATTCATCATAGCGCAAAATCATTCCATTCCTACGTTGAAAAATATAAAGTCTTTCGCTGTCATAATAAAAACCAAGACAATAATTACTTTCTGATTCTTTTAATTCCGGCTTTACTTGTGAAGTAAAAACCGTTTTAATATCCTTACCGTCTGATTTTTTAAATTCAATTATCCCTACGAGATGTAGCCTTAGCCATTCGACAGCATCGTCGTCTTTTGATTTTCGCCATTTCTCATAAAAATCTACCCATTGTTTATCATCAAAAATACAGCCATCAATTTTTATTGGTGCGGAATTTTTATTTCCTTTTGGAAAATATATTTCCGCCCCTAAATAATCTTTTGAATATAAGCCACTATGTGTTAGTGCAAAAATAAATTGCCACTTATAATATTCTTCACTCGGTTCTCCCTTTTTATTTTTTAGAGAAATATCAACGAGATATTTTCCGTCTACAGGAACGATCGAGCGATCTAAAATAAGAGTTTTACTATATTTTTTATCAAATTCATTTTTAGCTTCTAAAAAAGTTGTCATAGTAATTAGCTTAAGATTTAACAAGCTATCTTAATTATAGCTGATATTCAAAAACTTCACAAGGTTCATTCTGTTCATAACTAAAAAAACGGTTTACGCCGTTTCTTAGTCCAAAACCCCTTATTTTGCTTTGGTTCAAACTTGGACATCTGGCGGAAAGGATAGGATTCGAACTTATCGCTTTTCCTCCTCTAGTAACTCTTTTTTAGTTTTTGTTCCTCTGTTATATCCGCCAACAGTGCCATCACTGCGGATGACGCGGTGGCATGGAATTTTGGGATTATAATTTTTATTCAAGATATTCCCCACTGCCCGATAAGCTTTTGGGCTTCCGGCTAACTTCGCCACCTGCTTATAGGTCATTGTATTCCCTTTCGGTATTTTTTCAACTACTGCCAAAACCTTATCTTTAAAATTTTTTTCCATTTCTTTTCGCTTTAATTCTTTTTTCTAATTTTGCTAAAAAGAACTTTAAAGCTTCTAAAAATATAATTATCGCGATGCCCATAAGCCAAATCGGCCACGCTTGAATTAACGCTGTTAAAATAATCCCCCAATCTATTAAAATAATGTTTTCCATAATTTTACATCTTCTCCGGGGCGCTGATGCCCAAGAGGTCTAACGTATTTTTTAGAGCGATTTGAGTAGCGGTTAATAAGCCCAAGCGGGCTTGTTTAAGATTTTCGTCCTCAACTAAAACATGGCACTCGTTATAGAATTGATGAAAAGCCGTGGCTAACTCCAAAGCATATTGCGTCAGCCGATGAACTTGATAATCAGTGGCCGTGTCCTCCACTATCTCAGACAAATGAGATATTTGCCTTAATAGATCCAGTTCTTTGGCGTGCACCAATAGCTCAACACCGCTAATTTGTTTGCCCGCTTTATATTTTGCTGAGGTATCTCGAAGGATACTGCAAATACGCGCGTAAGCATATTGGACATAAAACACAGGATTTTTGTCCGACTGCTCTTTTGCCAAGTCCATATCAAAATTAAGGTGCGTGTTCGCGGATTTTTGCAAAAAGAAAAACCTGATTACGTCGGCCGGCAATTCATCCAGTAAATCATCCATGGCAATTGCAGTCCCAAGTCGCTTGGACATTTTCACCGGCTTGTTATCTTTAACCACGGTTACAAATTGCAAAAGCACAACTTCCAATTTATCTTTGTGTCCGATGGCTTCCACTCCGGCTTTTAATCCGGCCACGTCTCCGAAATGGTCTGCTCCCCAAACATTGATGGCTTTATTAAATTTCTTTTTTTCAAATTTATACTTGTGGTACGCAATATCCCCGGCTAAATAAGTATTGGAGCCGTCGGATTTTATTAACACGCGATCGCGTTCGTCTCCGAATTGCGTGGCCTTGAACCACCACGCCCCATCTTGCTCATAAAGCAATTCTTTTTTCTTTAACAGCTCAACCACCCTATCTATTTCTTTATTGTCGTAAAGTTTAGTTTCCGAAAACCATTCGTCAAATTTAATATTTAATTTCTCAACTGTTTTTTTAATATCGCTTAAAATGCTTTTGGCCGCTTCCTTGCCCAGCTTGTATGGGTCAGTTATTTTTGTCGCCAACGATTGATTCAACTCATCAATATATTCGCCTGTGTATTTGGCAGCCTCATCTTTTAAAACCGAATGCCCTAATGACAAAATCTGATTACCATAATCATTTACGTAATACGCCTTTTCGGTTTTGTAGCCAGCTTTGATTAAAACATTTGCCAACACATCACCATACGGCCCTCCCCTCCCATTGCCCACGGTCAACGGCCCGGTTGGATTGGCGGAAATAAATTCCACTTGAACTTTTTGTTTTTTGCCTAAATTAAGATTGCCGAATTTTTCTTTTTGTAAAACAGCTTCATTTCCAATCGCCCAAAGATACTGTTTGCTTAAATGCAAATTAATAAATCCGGGCGCCACAACTTCAATCAAATCAAAATAATCAAAAACATTATCGTTTTTCGCCAATTGTTCTTTAATAGCCTCCGCCACTTCTAAAGGGTTGCGATTTTCTTTCTTACCGATTTCCATTGCCACGTTTATCGCATAATCCCCGTGTGTTTTTTCTTTAGGTTTTAGGATTACAACCTTGGGCATTGCAAAAGCGCTAAAAATACCTGCGTCTTGCAAGGCCTGAATCGCATCCCGAGTAATTTTGCCTATATATTCTCTGGCTTTCATATCTGTATTTTAGCAGAAATTGAAAGTAAATAAACTGTTGACATTTATGCCAATATATTGTATTTATAATCCAGGAGCTTGAAAATGATGAAAGAACTGATTCTAATGTGTGTTTTAATTGCCGCCATTGGAGGAGTAATGTTCTCTGCCGGAGGACTGTCCTTTTTTGGAGCAATAAAAATATTCAAAGATGACACCACCAGCAGAATGGTTGGTATTATCATACTCGCAGTAGGATTACTTGTAATATTCACCGCTGCCGCAGTTGCCACGGTATAACCAGGAGGAAAATATGAGTAAATTTGCCATATTGGGAATTCTCCCGATAGTCATAGGATTTATCCTTTTGCTCTGCGGGTATGATGGCTTCACCGGAACAATTGACGAGAGGCCAAAAGGTATCGAACTGATGATTATAGGAGTCGCTGCCGTTATTGTTGGCATTGCCATATTCTATCTCTAGCAGGATAGCGAAACAGGAGAACAAAAATGGTTTCTGAAATTTTTCTGTTTTTTGTCGCCACAATTAATCATCTTGGGTCAGTCATTCTCACTGGCGGCATACTTCTTAAATTTGGCGTTATCCGCCTTGGAGACGACACCGATGTAGGAGCGATTACGAGCAAAAAGACCGGAATAATATGTATTGGTTTATCCATACTTATTATTTTAATTGCAGCAATATTCAAAGCTGCCGCGGCCCAATGAACAAGAAAATAAAAAGGATTGTTAATTAAAACAATCCTTTTCCATTTTCATTGACAATATCGAATAATAATTATATTAACTAATTGTGGACGAACTATGATTTGGCTTATTGCTATATTCGGACTTGCTTTAATGTTAATCGGAAGTTACGCAGCTATAAAACATTGGGGCAATCCTTTTATCGTCTTTGCCGTTATCATAGCGGGAACCCTTGTTCTCGCCCACGGATTAACGGCGCCTTCTTAGCGCGAATTAAGTACAGCCAAAAGAACAAAGAGATTGCTATGCAATCTCTCTTTCATTTCAAGCGATGCTTACTCTAATGTACGTCGGATTTTGCTAAATCCGACGCCAATTCGCTCTTCGCGAATTGGCCTAAACATGCGCTCAACCCATATTTTAACCCTTTCATTTCAAGCGATTATCGTATAAACTTTAAATATATGCCAGTTATAGCGGAAAACAGAAAAGCCAGGTTTGATTACGAAATACAGGAAAAATACGAGGCCGGCATTGAATTAAACGGCCAAGAAGTGAAATCCTTGCGTATTCGGGGCACTTCCCTGCACGGAAATTACGTAATCTTCAAGAATAAATCCGGTTTACCCGAGCTTTTTTGGGTTGGCGCCAATATTCCGCCTTATCAGGCCACTAATGCGGCTGCGGATTACGTGCCGCAACGCGACCGCAAGCTACTTTTACACAAGAAAGAAATCGCCTATTTAGCAGGTAAAATAAAGGAAAAGGGCTTGACTTTGGTGCCATTATTGGTTTATACTAAAAACCACAAAATCAAGATGGAAATAGGTTTGGCAAGGGGCAAGAAAAACTTTGACAAACGCGAAACCATTAAGAAAAGAGAGAGCGACAGAAGAATCAGGCAAGAATTAAAAACCAGGGGGTGAACCGCTTCGACAGAAATTTGAAAATAATATGCAAGCCGAGTTTTCTCCAACCTCGTAAAACTTAGAGAAATCAATTTAAGTGCAAACTTATTTGAACAACCTGCATTAGCTTACGCTTAATGCTGTCCTTACCGTGGACTTCCACTAAACGGCCAAGGGCATTAAATTAGTGGGATAGGCTGGCTCTTTTGATTTAAGGGATCCCGCCAAAACAAAATTAAATCAAGGTAATGGAAGTTTCGTCCGGCTTTCTATCTGTTACCTATTAAGGCCGGAATACGCTTGTAGAGTTATTATCCGGATAATTTTTGGACGCGAGCTCACTACTCGCCACCTCCACAAATAAAACATTTGAATAAACCATATTACAACAACCAAATAAGAGCGCGCGACGTCCGTTTAATAGACGAGACCGGAGCGCAACTTGGCTTGGTGCCGTTAGCCCAAGCTTTGGAAATGGCCAAGGCCAAAGGCATGGATTTAATCCAAGTAACCGAAAAAGTTGAACCGCCCGTTTGCAAAATCGGCGACTACGGCAAATACCTCTATTCCCTGCAAAAGAAAGAACGAAAGATAAGCCTGGGAGCCAAAGGCGGTGAAGTAAAATCAATTCGGCTAACCTTTAATATTTCCGACAATGACATTGATACCCGCGCCATTGCCTCTGAAAAGTTTTTGAAAAAAGGAGACAAGGTAAAAGTTGACTTGCCACTTCGCGGCAGGCAAAAAGGCTTAACCAACGTGGGCGAACAAAGAATACAAAAATTTTTAGAATTATTGGGACAAAAAATAGAAATAAAAATAGAAAAACCATTGAAAAGAGAACCGAAAGGCCTATCAATGATAATCGCAAAAAAGTAACATGAAAAACAAAGGCAAGACCAGAAAATCCATTACGAAAAGATTCAAGGTAACAAAAAACGGAAAAGTGATGAGGCGCGCCGTTGGACAAGACCATCTTTTATCAAAACAATCCCCTAAGAAGAGGAGAGAACTTCGCAAGATGGTGGAATTATCCAAACCGGAAGCAAAAAAGATTAAAAAATTATTAGGAGTATAAACATATGGTAAGAGTTAAAAGGGGTGTGGCCGCCCATAAAAGAAGAAAAAATATCATCAAGCAGACCAAGGGTTTTCGCTGGAGCAGGAATTCAAAATTCTTAGCCGCGAAACAAGCTTTGATGAAGGCCTGGTCCTATGCTTACAGAGACCGCAAAAACCTGAAAAGGGAAAAACGCGCCTTATGGCAAATCAGAATCTCGGCGGTTTGCAAAGAAAACGGAATATCCTACAGCAAATTTATGGCTAACTTGAAAAAGTTAAACATCGCGGTAGACAGAAAAATATTGGCTGACATGGCCAACGAAAACCCGACCATCTTTGCCAAGATATTGGAAAAAGCCAAAGCTTAAATAAAAACCACGCCTCTCGGCGTGATTTTTTATTCTTTGATTTCGGGATTATTCGGGACATTTTTGGAAAATTGGAGCAAATATTTTTTACCCATGCCCGCCGCCTCCTCGGAAGATGTTTTTTTGTATGGCCTCACGATTACGGACGGACCGGAAAAGTTTTTGGGTTCAAGGTAAATATCCCCTTTCGCGCGCATTTTCTTCAGTAGTTCGCTTTCGGACTTATCCCGCGCCACAACAACCAAAAGATTATTTTCCCAAAATATCCTGCCATTCCTGATAATTTTGCAATCGTTGTCATTTGGATTTTTTTTAATTGCCAATAATTTTCCCAAATTAACTCCATAATATTTTTCGGTTAAGATACAGCCCCCGCCCGGAGTGACGAATTCTTTAATGCCCAGATCTTTAACCAGTTGCAATTGCGGCTTGCGGCTGCGGCCATGGATGCCATAAAAATTCTCGCGGTTTATTAAACCTTTCTTTTCCGGAATGGTAACGGACAAAACTTTAAGCGACAACGGGCGGACAATCATGCCATCCAGCTTGGCTTGTTTTTCTATCAGCGCCAAAGCGTGCGGATTTTGCGACATTGGCCGCTCCCCCAACACCTCGCCCGTGGAAATGAAATCATATTTATCTTTAACCATTATTTTTTTGGCTTCTTTGAGCATCAATAAATGGCAATCGATACAAGGATTAATGGACGCGCCCCTGCCATACTTGGGAGCTTTTAACATTGCCAAATGCTTTTGGCTGAAATCCACTTCTTTCAATTTTAATCCTAACTGCTTAGCTGCTTTTTGCGCATTCGCGCAACCGAAAAAATAACTCTTAAAACAAATCGGCGTAACTTGCACGCCTTGGTCTTTTAATATTTTCGCCGCGAGCAATGAATCCAACCCGCCGGACATTAATAATAACGCTTTAACTTTCTTCATGGTCTTTATTCATATTATCCAATAAGTCTTCCGCCAATAAAGCGTGCTGTTTATCAAAAATAAAAGAGCCGTGATTGCCTTTTGTGGAAACAAAATAATCCAAATTTTGTTTATTGGCGTATTTCACGACTTCTTCAATTGGAAAAACCTTATCATTGGCTCCGCAAACAAATCCAACGCCAATGCCCTGCTCTTTCAAATGCTTGGTCATTTCAAAAATATCCATTTGGTTCATTGCTTTTATTTCTTTGTGCGCCATCAGCGGATTTTTGATAATATATTTTGAAACTCCCTTAAGGTAATCATAAAAAGATTTTAACTGCGAAGTCTCCATATTTTTAAATTCCTCCACTCCTTCGTCCACGGTAAATCTTTTAATCAAATCCAAATAAGAATCTTTTTCCATCATTCCGGCCGGAGAAACAAAAACTATATTCCTGAATCTTTCCGGATATAAACTGGCGGCGATAGCCAAAGCCAAACCCCCTTCGGAATGTCCGGTTGCGTCAACCTTTTCCACTCCCATGGCCTCAATGGCATCAACTATGGTTAACGCTTTTTGTAGTTCCGCGATGGGAATATTTTTTTCATCTTCCTGCTTGATTTTCTCTTCTCTTTCAAAACGGACCGTGGTTGTTTTTCTGCCCTCATTGGAAATAGCCTCCATTCCTTCTTTCTGCGATTCCACGGAAACTCCCCATCCCCCGATAACAAGCACCGGAACTTCATCTTTCAATTCTTTTTCTCTTGGATTAATTTCCACCAAGTCTTCTTTTTTAGCGAACTCTATATTTTTCAAAAAAACATCCGTGTCTTCCCTGGCTTTTTCGTAAACATTGCTTTCTTTTTCTTGTGTTTGGGCTTCAATGTTTTGCTCTTGTTCTGTTTGTGGCAAAGCGCCTTCTTTAAACGGCATATTTTTATTTATTATTTTTCTTTAACCATAATTTTTCTAATGGCTGGGCGTTTAAAATATCGCTTTTCTCCAGCCAAGCACGGCGCGCTTGATATACCCCGTATTCCATATCATATAATTCTTTTTTAAAATGCGCGTCGCTGCCAATGCAAATCTTTATTCCCAATTCTTTCGCCCGCCTGGCGAATTGCGCGCTCAAGTCCGCGCGGAAACAATTTATTTCTATGGTGATATTTTTGGCTTTGGCAACTTTAAATATTTCTTCCATATCAACTTCGTAAGAATCGCGGCTACCTAAAATCTTTCCGGTGGGATGGTTTAGTATGTCCACGCGCGGATTGGAAATAGCCTTGATGATTCTTTTCGTCATTTCCGTTTTGCCCATTTTAAAATTTGAATGGATAGAAACGCTCACGAAGTCCAATTGCTTTAAAACCTCATCTTTAAAATCCAATGTTCCGTCTTTTAATATTTCCACTTCCGCGCCTTGGAGCAATTTAAATTTCTTGCCTTGTTTTTTAAATTCTTCGTTTAATTTATCTATCTCTTTTCTTTGTTTTAACAAATCTTTTTCATTTAGCCCGTTTTCTATTTTCAAGGTCTTGGTGTGGTCACTGACACCCAAATACTCATACCCCATTTCCATGGCTCTTTCGCACATTTCTTTCAAAGAATCCTGCCCGCCATCCCAATTGGAATGGCAATGAAAATCGCCTTTAATGTTTTTTAATTCCACTAAATCCGGCAACTTCTTTTGTTCCGCGGCTTCTATTTCTCCCTGGTTTTCCCTGATTTCCGGGGGCATCCATTGCAAGCCCAATCGCTCATATATTTCCTCCTCGGTTTCACCTTTTATTCGTCTGCCCGAACGCGTGAACAGGCCATATTCGCTCAATTTTAGCCCTTGCTTGATGGCTAAACGCCTAGTTGCGACATTATGCTCCTTGCTGCCCGTAAAGTACTGTAAGGCCGCCCCATAGGAACTAATGGGTACAACCCGCAAATCAATATCCAGGCCTTCTTTTGTTTTAACAGATGACTTGGTTTCTCCCTTAGCTACGATTTTTACCACATCGTCCATAGCTACAAAAGTGTTCGTAATCTTTTCAATTAAATACCTGTCTGAAGCATCCGGCACGGCCACCAAAATATCCGCGTCCCCGATTGTTTCTTTTCTTCGCCTGGTTGAGCCGGCTACGGACACTTTTTTCACTCCCGTTATTTTACCTATTTTATTTTCTATGTTTTTAATCAAGGGAAATATTTCCCTGAACAAAAATCTGCCCTTGGATTGTTTTAAAAATTCTATTGCCTCAAGAATATTATCTTCTGTTTTTTTGCCAAAACCGAAAAGGGGCGCGATTTTTCCCGCCTTGGCGGCTTTTTCCAGCCCGATTAGATTCTTAATATTCAACTCGTCGTAAAGTTTTTTTATTTTCCTCACGCCTAACCCCTCCACCTTGGTCAGTTCTTCAAAGTCTATAGGCGATGATTTTTTGATATCTTTATAATATTCTATCTTTCCGGTTTTCAAATACTCTTCTATCTTCTGCGCGATGCTTTTGCCTACGGCCGGTATTTCTTCCAATCCTTTCACTCCGGAGCGCTTATATATTTCCGCCACGTCTTCATCCAACGAATCCAAAGCGATCGCGGCTTGCTGGTAGGCCTTGGGCTTAAAAGGAATTTCGTTTAACTCCAAAAAATCACCGATCTCAAATAAAATTTTGGCAATTTCTTGGTTCTTCATAAATCGCTAAAACGGCTTATTTTTTTTAAAATTAAAAACATCCCTGATATCCGCGTAAATTCCGCCGCGGTAATCGCCAACAATATCGTTTTTTAAACAAAGCAAAAAAACCACGCTAATGGATCCTAGCATCGTGGCGAAAATAAACGACGGCGTAAATCCGAATTTAAAAACCAAAAACCCGGTAACAAAACTGGAAATGCCGGTGCCTAACCCAAGAACAGCATCATCCAATGACCATTCGGTGGCTTCTTTTCCTTTGTCTATATTCCTGGTAAAAATTGCCCTCCAACCCGCCACGGACATGGCCATTCCCAGCCCGTAAAAAAAATCAAAACAATAAATCTGCCAAGGATATCTGGCGGTAATATAACCCAAAGGAATTACTGACGCGATCAAAAAACCAAAAAGCAAAAACAAATAATCATCCCTATCGCCCTTGTGGTGGTCCAAAAACAAACCGGCCGGATATTGCAAAAAAGATTTTGTAACCCAATAAATAGCCGTGGCGATACCAACCACGAAAGCGCTGCCCCCGACAATATTTTGAACCACAAAAATCGGAAAAACCGGCGTAACCAATCCCCAGCCCGTCCAAAAAGCCAGGTCTGCTAAAATCAAGTATTTGATAATTTTATTTAATTTCATATTAATTGTTTTTAATAATAAATTTTTCTTCCATTACATTAAACCCTTTTTTGATTAAAAACGCCAACCCGAACAAAGAAACGATTATTTCTCCGGCGCGAATAATCATTGTAAACGCGGTTGCCACGGACGCCTGCAATCCAAACGAACTGAAGGCCGCGGCCTGGATAACTTCATGCGAGCCCAAAGACGTGGGAATGGGAATCAAAGAAGAAACATAACTGAATCCCAAAACCGAAAGCGCTGCCACGAACCCGATATTTATTTGCGTTAAGAATATTATCAAAAGCCATACTCGCAGGAACATTGCTCCGGCGCGCAGTAAAGACAAAAGTAATCCTTTTTGCATGGAAAAATTATTCGGTTGAAAAAATATTAAAACCTCGTTTTCTATTTCCATGATATTGTTTTGCGCGCCTATTTCCTTGCTGCTGAATCTTTTTACCAAGCCGGAAATAATGCTTTTCTGCCGCAAAGCTTTGGAATAAAAAAAGACGATAACGGAAACAAAAAACAAAAGCGCAATTCCAAAAACATATAAAACCTGCACGGGCAAAATGCTTAATTTAAAAGTTAAAAAGAAAAGCCCGAAAAATATAACCAATAAATTAATTGTCCACTCCAAAACTCTTTCAATGATTACCGAGGCCGCGGCTTTGGGAGTGGGAACTTTTTCTTCTTTGACAATCGCGAAAACCCTAAATATCTCTCCGGACAAAACAATAATCGGAAATAAATACATTATCGCGTATCCGCCCAGGTAAACCCGGAAAAGTTTCCAAAAAGGAATATTTATTTGTTTGTCTTTTAAAATTTCCGACCACCTCCAATTGCCAATAATGGCAATTAAAAAACTTAACGCCACGATTACCACTCCTTGCCAGCCCTTAAAAACTTCGAAAGCGCTGATTATCTTGTCCCACCCAATTACTTTTCCAAGCCAAATTAAAATAATCACTCCCGCGAGCAAAGAAAATAAAACCAAAAATATATTTCTCTTGCGAAAATTCATATGCTGTTTGCCTTTATTTTATCACAAAAAATCCCCAAAACAAAATATTTGCGCCGATAAATTAATTTGATTCTTCGGCCGCGTAAGTTGAATGCGTGGGTTCGGGAGAAATATATTTACGGATTAAAACCCAATCGCAAGATACCGATCCTCCGGCAACATAATCGCCAAAACCGGGCGTTCGAGATGTGTTCCCGGGTAAATTTGTTGTAATCGTGGCATCAAGCGTATCGTTTATCTTATACATCACATTTGTGGTTCCGTTTCTAATCATCTCAACTTTATAAAACGTATTCGCTGCCCAAACAGACATATTTGTAAGGGCTTGCGCCGTATCATAACTCTCCCACTTCCCCCGCCTGTACGCAACCGAATAAGATGGAATAGCGGCGACAGAATAGTAATTACCCGGGTCAATGCCAAAAAATTCATCATGCGCCACACTATTGAGGCCATGCAATGTTTTTATTTTAAACAATGTGGCTGTATTATATCCCGTTCCATACGAAGATTTTCCCAATATCTTATAATTTGCCCCGCCGGAACCATACGCCAAAGTAATCACCGAACCGGTAATAGTTGTTGTTCCAGTTCCCGACGCGTCCCATTTGCTTGCATTTAAAGAAGCCGCGTTAAAATCATCAAAAAAACTAAAGGTTGCGTCACCCCCAGTGTCCCGATCTATGGCCACAGCCGAACTGTTGCCGTAATAAATATAAATGGTGGCGGTGGAAGGATTGTCGGTTGAAGCCGGAATGGTGGGTATTTCCACCCAAACCGTGGCTGAACTGGAATCGGATGTTTCGATCCAGTAATCCAAAAGCGTGGTTTTATCACTGGACGTAAACCTTAAGTCTTTGTAAGTGGAATCCAGCTTGGCTGTGTCCATATACACGTCTTGGCCGGAATCAGTGCCCGTACCGCGGTGAACAATGAATTTAACTTGGTAATTGGTTTGGGCTCCGGCGCTGGACCCGGCAATCAAATGCGATTTGCGATAATGGTAATTGGCTAAAAAAGCATTGGTTACTTCGCTCCAACCGCCCGATGCGTAAGAATAGGTGTTGCCATTGGAAAGAGTGCCGGATAAAGTAAAATCAGAACCAACTTTTGTGTAAACATAGCTCTTGGACAAATCCGGATCGTCCGGCACACTTGGCAGATAAGCCGAGATCTCACTTAAACAACCCGCGGTTAAAGTATTGCACGAGGCCGGCAGGGTGTTGCCCTCGGCTTGGTAAGCCAAAAGGGCTTTTTCAATCGCAGCCAGGTCAGATTTGCGCCGAGCGTCGTTCCCAGAATTAATCGCATTCAACATGGAAACAAAAATGAAGCCGGACAAAAGGCCGACAATCGCGATTGTAACCAAAAGCTCAATTAAGGTGAAAGCCCGATTAAATGGTATGCATTTCATCGGGTAAACTTTTTTCTGAAACATTGAAGCCATTATACCAAAATAATTAAAAACAGAGAATGGTTAGTTTTTAAAAAATTATTGGGGTTGGCTTAACTCGTTTGAGATAAAGTTTGAAACTTGCGGACCGACGTCCTGCCAAGCATACTGGTGCCCGGGCACGCTCATTGCCTCAGGATAAGAAATGGGCTTATTGATTATCCTGGTATAAGCCATAATAAACGGCGCTTTGATTCCCGACCAAAGCAGGGTAAAAATATTCCCTTCGGAAAAAGAATCGCGGCCATTGTTGTTAAAATATAAGATATTCTCTTTAGCTTGTTTTTTAATCCAAAAAGGCGTTCCGAATTCCAGCGCGGAGATGCTTTTTTCGCAACATTTTATTTTTGCCATTGTCACGTCCGCGAAAGCTGCGCCATTACTCAAGCCGGCCATAATTATTTTTTTTGTCGGGTTTTGCTTGGAAAACTTTTCCAATTCATTCGCCAAATATTTTGATTCTTTCGGAAAACCAAAAAGAACTTCTTTAAAATAAGCGGCTTTGCCGAGCAAGCTGTCTTCGGTGCGGTAATACGGAACTACGGCGGCGTTATGCCCTAGGCTTCCGGCCGTACGCTGGATTCCTTTTATAATCGGGTCAAAGTCCCAAGCTTTTTCCGGGCTCACGATTCCAAAACCGCCGGAATTGAAAATAATTATAACATTATTGTTCTGCGCCGCGTTCATTAAATTTTGTTCAAAATTTTTATTGTTGCCTGACCAAAAAAACAAATCAAACCAAACAAAAGAAACGATAAAAATAGCGCCAACAACAATTAAAAATATTTTAACCCATTTTTTCATATTTAAGCGTCTCCGTATTGTATTTTTAATATTTTATAGTTTTTTCTAGCTTGCGGAATATTAATAATATCCCCCACCTTCTTGCCAATCAAAGCCATTCCCACCGGAGACTCATTGCTGATTTTTCCTTCAAAAGGATTGGCTTCAATCGTGCCCACAATTTTATACTCTTGCTGTCCGACTTCTTCGTTCTTGCAAATGACGCAAGCACCGAGCTGAACTTTATCCCTGTCCGCTTTTGGCGGGCTTTCAATAATTGTATAATTTTTCAAGATATTTTCCAACACCTCCGCGCGGGAATTCAAGCTATCCAAATTTTCTTCAAATAAATAAAAATCCGGATTAGGGTCGTTGCTTTCCAAAAAATTAGGAACCTCTCCCTTTATTTCTTCGTGCAATACCCTTTTAATCGCCTCGTATTCTTTCTTTATTTCTTCCAGCTTTTCTTTGGTGATGTAGTATGTGTTGGACATAATCCTTTGTTATTTTAATTATTTAAAAACCCTCTTTTTATAGAGGGTTTGGTTTTTACTATTTATGATAATATTATAACCGCCCTCTATGAAATATTTATTGCAAAGCATAAAACTGCCAAATTAATCATTTTGGCCCAGGTTTTAATCGTATACGCTTTTTTAATATTTAATTCGGGCATATTTGTTTACGCCTTCATTCTATACCTATCCGGATTTTTTTGTCAACTGGCGGATACGGATAAATTGACCAATTTACGATTTTTATCTAAAATAAAATCAATGACAAAAATACTCCGAACCATTATCTTAATTTTGTTTATTTTGATGGCCATTTCAACCGGCTATTATTTTTACGACGGCATTTATAACTATCCGGCGGTAGCCAAAATTGAAAAGGTTTTCACGGTTAGCAAGGGCGAACGGGCCAAAGATATCGCTTTTAGCCTTACCCAAGAAGGAATTATCGGCGACCCCTACCCTCTTTTGGCCTATCTATTCGCGACCGGCAATTATAAAAACTTGAAAGCCGGGCAATATTTGGTTAATTCAAAAATGACCGGCCAGCAAATCGCGGGCTTATTGATTAAAGGAAAAACCGCGCAAATAAAACTAACGATTATTGAAGGTTGGGATTTGACGGAAGTAAGCCAATATTTGGAAAGCCAAGGGCTTGGAACCGAAAAAAACTTTTATTCAATTGTTGGAAATCCAGCAACCTCGGCCGGACAAAACAATCTTGCCGGCGGTTTTTACAATAAGTTTAGTTTCTTGAAAGACAAGCCAACAGCCGCCAGCCTGGAGGGATATATTTTTCCGGACACTTATTACGTTGAAGCCGGGGCGGACGCGGAAGATATTGTTTTAAAAATCCTTACAAATCTTGATAATAAATTAACGCCCCAAATGAGAGCGGACGCAAAAAGCCAAAACAAAAATATTTACCAAATTCTCACTATGGCTTCAATTATAGAAAAAGAAGTCAAAACCCTGAATGACAAAAAAATCGTATCCGGGATATTGTGGAGCAGGTTAAAAATCGGCCAACCCTTGCAAGCCGACGCGACCGTGCTTTACGCCCTGCAAATGCAGAGCGCGGATAAAGTTTATAAAAGATACACGGAAGTTGATTCGCCTTACAATACTTATAAATACAAAGGGTTGCCTTTTGGCCCGATCAGCAACCCGGGAATAGATAGCATTATCGCGGCAATTTATCCAACGCAAACAAATTACTGGTATTACCTTTCCAAACCGGACGGAACAACGGTATTCAGCAAAAACTTAGCCGAACATAACGCGGCCAAAGCCAAATATTTGAATTAGTTTGGTTAAATTCCTAAAATTAAAAACAGCCGCTGGCTGTTTTTTTATTTAAAAATAAATTTAAAGCAATTTTCGTTGGCGGATTGATTCAGCTTTTTCCACATCAGAAAAAATCTTTACCTTACCAAACACTCCGTCAAACCCGGGCTGAATATTTACCTCCCCTGCTCTCGCCCGCCTGATTCCTTCAGCCACTTGCGAGTCCGCGACTTTTTTAATTTCCTCAATCGGAGTTTCCAATAATACTTCAAATTCCGGAAAGTGTTCCACTATTTTTTCGTACTCGGCCTTCACTCTTTTGGAAACCACGCCCACGCTAAACGCTTCGCCGATAATTTCTTTTAAGGGAATAATATTTTTAAAAGGTATCGCGTTTTCCGGCACAAAGCCTTCGTCTTTGTCCGCCAATTTCTGCACCCTGTTTAAAACTCCGATAACCAACTTCTTGCCGCAAGATGGGCAAAGCTCCCGATATTCCAAAGATTCTTTCGGATTTAAAGACATGTTGCAGAGCCGGTCGCCGTCATTGTAATATTTTCCTTCTTGCGGATAAAATTCTATGGTATTTAAAAATTCTTTTGGATTTTTTGTTTTTATGGCTTTCAGAATGGAAAAATAATCCAATTCCGTATCAAAAACATTGGCTTCCCTGCCGATTTTCTCCACGCTGTGCGCGTCACTGTTACTCAAAATCGCCGCCCGCCTGCCATCCGGTATACGCCAAATCATTCCCGGGTCCGCGGACAAGCCGCTCTCTATAGCATAAATATGTTTGGCGTAATCATCAAAACATTCTTCAATAGAATCAAATCCGGACTTGGAACCGAAGATGCTAAACCACGGAGTCAAACAATGCGCGGGCACGAATAAACAATCCGGGGAAACATCCAAGACTATTTTCAAAAGTTCTATTACGTCTAATCCCAAAATCGGGCGGCCATCCGACCGGATATTGCCAATCGCCCCCAGCCGTTTATTTATTTCTCCCGCCACTTTTAGAGATGGCGCAAACACCACCACGTGTATTTTTCTAACTTTGCCTTTTTTGGTATAAATGCAGCTGATCTCCGTTGTTAAAATAAACCTTACTCCCGTATTTGAGCCTTTCAGTTGGAAAAGCCCCGGCTCAGCGGGTTGTAATTTTTCTTCCAAATTATTAAACCAAACCGGATGGGTAAAATCACCGCAAGTGATAACTTTTACGCCTTTGATTTTCGCCCATTTATCTATGTTTTCCAAGTCCGTATTTTTCCCGGTGGCGCGTGAATATTTTGAATGCAAATGAAAATCAGCGATAAATTTCATAATTATACTTTAAAAACCAGATAGCCTTCCCTGGCTCTGTCTTTTACTTTAATTCCAACCTTTTGCCCTTTCTTGGCTTTCTTGATTTTTTCTCCGTCAATTTCCATGGATATAATCTTTTGCTTGAAGTCCGTTTCTTTTCCTCCTTTGATATGGATTGTGTCGCCCACCGCGAGCGTATCGCTCAGTTTAACCACAATTACTTTTATCTTGTCAAAATAATGCAAAAGCTTCCCGATTTTCTTCTCTTTGCCCGCCTTAGTTTTGGCGCCAATGGATTTCACTATTTTTTTAACCGCTTTTTTCTTAACAACTTTCTTCTTGGTTGCTTTTTTAGCCACTTTTTTTATAGCTTGTTTTTTCATATTTCTTCAATTATTATTGACGAAGTTCTTTTTCTCTTTTTAAATGCTTAATATTTTTCTTTTTATTGTCCTCAATAGTTTTAATTATTTTTTCAACCAAAATTTTCGGGTCGGTTTCAAAAATAACTTTTTCTTCTTCGCGACTATAAACCCTTTTCATTAGATTCCTGATTTCATCCGCCACCCCGCCAGTTCTTTCCAATATTCCAATCGGTTTCTTGGTTTCCACGGCTGTGGTAAATTCGTGCAAAGTGCCCATGCGGCCGCAAATAATAATTACCGCTTCAGCCGACTTGGTCATTAAAACATCGCGGCCTGTGTAATCCGCGCCGGTATAAATCATAACATCAAACGGGTCCACGGGCAGGCAATAACTTTTAATGTGCGCCAACTCCGACTCGGCCGGAGAAAATCCCACATTAAACCCGCCGGCTTCTTTGCAACCCAAAGCGCAATAATACGGCACGCCGCTGGTGGCGCCGGTAATCAAGGTGTGCCCGCTCTTGGCAATCTCCGCACCCACCTCCCGGCTTAATTCTTCTATATTTTGGCAACAAATTTTTGTTTCCGCGGCTCCGGAAACAACAATGTTATATTTTGATTTTTTAGAAACAATCGAACAAGATTTTTTCATATTATTTAAAGTTAATATTTTATTAAACTTTCTGGGCGATAACGTAAAAATTATTATACGGCTTTTCGCCCACTTTTATTTCTCCCTTTTTTATAATTTTAAGCCCGGCGCTTTCAATTAAGCCAACCAATTCCGGCAAATCAAACGCATGGAAATACGCGTCTTTAACCCCGTACCACGGCAACAGAATATCTCCCTTGTCCATGCCCAATTCCCAAAACCAAGTTAAAAAATTAAACTTTCTTTTTTTCCTCTTTTCTTTTAAATCCCAAACTGATAGGATTAGGTAGCCATTTGGGCTTAGAACCCTTTGGGCTTCTTTTAAAAAAAGCAAACGCGCTTCCACGGAAGGAATATGGTGCAAAACCGCAATAGCATAAACTTTGTCAAAAAATTCGGCTTCAAATGGAATATTAAAAGCATCGCCGATGCCAAATCTGGCTTCGGGATGGTTTTTACCAGCGATTTCAATTAATTTTTTTGATGAATCAATGCCCCAATATTCCGCTCCCCGTGAAATAAATTCATTGTAAAAACGGCCGTTGCCGCAACCCAAATCCAAAACATTGTCCCCTGCTTCCACTCCATCAAAAAGAAAGTCCATTTCCTTCCAGGTTTTTTCCCGAACTTGGGAATATTTTTCCGCCACAACATTGTAATCGTCAATGTTTTTATTTAAAATTGTGTTTACTAAATCTTTATTCATTTATGGAAAACGACATTGGGTTAATAATTAAAGAAATCATAAAAATAAAAGCCCGAACTTCGGATGATTTGTCTTGCGCGAAAAGAAAAATCGCTAAATTAAGAAAAATACCCTGTCCGAGCAATATCGCTCTGCTTAAAGTTTATCACACCTTGGTTAAAGAAAAAAGCATAAAACCAAACCTGAAATTGGAGCAGCTTTTACGAACCAGGCCGATTCGCTCCTTGTCCGGAGTGGTGAATGTTTCGGTCTTAACCAAGCCTTTCAATTGCCCGGGCAATTGCCTTTATTGCCCCGCGGAACCCGGCATTCCCCGAAGCTACTTGTCCGGAGAACCCGCAGTAGAGCGCGCTAAACGCTTAAAATTTGACCCGTATGTCCAGATGCAAAAACGTTTGGAGGTTTTGGATATCTCCGGCCACCCTACGGACAAAGTGGAATTGCGCGTTATCGGCGCCACTTGGTCATATTACCCAAAAAAATACCAAATCTGGTTTTGCAAAAAATGTTTTGACGCCTGCAATGGAGCACCCGACGACCCGAATGACAAAAAACTTTCCGTGGAACAATTATGGAAAAAACTGGCAATAGCGCAAAAGAAAAACGAAAAATCCAAATACCGGATTGTGGCCATGTCTTTTGAAACCAGGCCGGATTTCATTACCCTCAAAGAAGTGGAACAAATTAAAAAGCTGGGAGCCACAAAAATAGAACTTGGCATCCAATCCATTTACGAAGATGTTTTGAAAAAAAATAACCGGGGGCACGGGCTGAAAGAGACAATAGAGGCCACGCAAATTTTAAAAAACGCAGGCTTCAAGGTGTCTTACCAGGTTATGCCAAACCTTTACGGTTCCAATCCGCAAAAAGACCTGGATATGTTTAAAGAAATATTTGTTAATCCGGATTTCAAGCCCGACTGCTTAAAAATATATCCCTGCGCCCTGGTAAAAGAGGCCGGATTATATAAAAAATATCTAAAGGGCGAATACCAACCCTATTCAGCAAAAACTTTAATTGATTTATTGAAATCAATTAAAAAAATCGCGCCTCGTTACGTAAGGATAGAAAGGATAGTCCGCGACATCCCCTCCCCTTTGATTGTTGAAGGAGGTTCGCGAATTTCCAACTTGCGGCAAATGATTGAAGCGGATATGGAAAAAGAAAACTGGCAATGCCAATGCATCCGGTGCCGGGAAGTAAGGGCGGAACAAAAAGAAAAAACCTATCTATTCCGCGAAGATTACGAAGCGGCCAATGGCAAAGAAATATTTTTATCCTTTGAAGATAAAAATAAAAAACACCTCTACAGCATGTTGCGCTTGAGGATTCCGGCAAAAACAAAAAATATCCTGCCGGAATTAAAAAACTGCGCCTTAATTAGGGAGCTTCATACCTACGGCCAAGCTGTTTTGATTTCCCAAAAAAGCCCAAATATCCAACACAAAGGGCTTGGTAAAAAATTAATTTTTGAAGCGGAAAAAATAGCGAAAAAAGAGTATGGATTTAAAAAAATAGCCGTAATCGCCGGAGTGGGAGTGCGGGATTATTACCAAAAACTCGGTTATAAGCTCAAAGCCGGCTATATGATTAAGTCCATAAATTAAACTCGAGAAACGCGGATTAATCCGCCGGAAGGAATAATTTCAATCCCTTGTTTTTGCAACTCGTCCAAAAACAAATTCATTCCCAGAGAATCGCAAGCGATATGCCCGGCAACAACACAATTTACATAAGCAGCTTCTCCTTCTTTTTTATGTTCTTCGCTCATATGCATAGCAATGCTCGTGCCAATTCCGGCTTGTGCCATTTTTTCGTATATTTTGGAAGATGACGATGTGCCGCCGGCAATTTCTATTAAAACAGTTTTTCCACAACGATTATCCGGACTGCCCACAAATATTTTCGGCCCGGCTCCGATATCACGGGCTTCTTTAAATTCAGGTATGGTTTTTAACAAATCCATTAAATCATCTAACCTTTCCGGTTTTTCTTTTTCAATTAAATCTTTCAAAAATTTAGCCACCAAATTATCGCAAGAGGTATGGGTATTAATAAGGTTTATTTTTAAAGCTTTGGCGGCATCAATAGTTTTTTGATGGTTGCCCGGACTTACTCCGCGAGTAACTTCGCTCATTCTGGGAAAAGTTAACGCTTCGGCGATATTTATCGGCACGCCGTAATGGCTCAAAATATCGCTTTGGTATTCAACCACATCTCCCAAGCTTGCCAAGGCCTTGCCCAAAGGATGGTGGCAAATAACCAAATCAATATTTTCCAATTGCTTGCTCAAAAGCAATTCTGCTGTATCCACGTCAATGCCAGCCATTATCTTTTTAATTTCTTTGTCTTCCGCTATATTATGGATTCCCGAATCAAGATAGGGATTTACAAACGCCTCCATATCAAAATCCGCTCTGTCTTTTTCTTTTAAATCATTGTATTTTTTCTTTTTCCTGTCCAAAAATTTAGCCACTCCGTCAGCTCCCCTAAAATCCGCGGCAACTCCCATTTTGGTGCTTAAATCAAATATTTCTTTTGTTTTCATGGTAATGATTCCGATATTATGCTTATGAATAAATCGTATTAAAAAACAGGGATTCTGGCAACCCCTGCTTTAAATTAGAAAATATGCTTAGCTTTTATAGTTTCGCAGAAGCAAAACCGCTTTATTTTGGGAAACTTCAAAAACTCCCCCTTCGGACAAAAAATTTTGCGCACCTTGCTTGTTTTGGATTTTTACCGTTCCGGCGGAAAGCGGCGTGACCAAAGATGTATGTTTCGGCAACACGGTAATCACTCCTCCGGGCGTGGGCAGATTGATTGACTCAACCTCCCCTTCAAATATTATTTTTTCGGGCGTTAAAATTTTTAATTCCATAAAATAATTTATACTTCTTTAATACTGCCTTTCATGTAAAATTCGTCTTCGGTTTTGTGGTCCAATTCGCCGGACACGATTTTATCAAATCCTTCAATTGTTTCTTGGATAGTTACGTATTTGCCGGGAATGCCGCTGAAAATTTCGGCCACGAAAAACGGTTGAGATAAATATTTTTGGATTTTTCTGGCGCGGTTAACCACCAGCCTGTCTTCGTCCGCCAACTCCTCTACTCCCAAAATCGCGATAATGTCTTGCAATTCTTTGTACCTTTGCAAAATAGCTTTTACTTTACTCGCAACCTCGTAATGTTTTTCTCCCACGATTCTCGGATTTAACAATGATGAAGTTGACTCCAACGGATCAACCGCGGGATAAATTCCCAAAGAAGCGATGGCACGAGATAAGACCAAAGAAGAATCCAAGTGGGAAAAAGTCGCCACAATCGCCGGGTCGGTCAAGTCGTCGGCCGGCACGTAAATTGCTTGCACGGAAGTAATTGAACCGTCATTGGTTGAAGTAATCCTTTCTTGCAACAATCCAACTTCGGAAGAAAGAGTCGGCTGGTAACCGGTTTGCGACGGAATTCTGCCAAGCAAAGCGGATACTTCACTGCCGGCCAAAACAAATCGGAACATATTATCCATAAACAATAAAACGTCTTTCTTCTCTTTGTCTCGGAAGTGTTCGGCAATGGTTAGAGCTGTAAAAGGAATCCTTAAACGCACTCCGGGAGATTCATTCATTTGGCCGAACACCAAACAAGTGCTTTTCAAAGTATTTGATTCTTTCATTTCCCGATAAATATCATTACCCTCCCTAGACCTTTCTCCAATACCGGCGAAAATAGAATAACCTTGGTGCTCGCGGGCGATATTGGTAATTAATTCTTGGATTAAAACAGTTTTACCCACACCGGCGCCGCCAAACAAGCCTACTTTTCCTCCTTTCGGCAACGGGCATAATAAATCGATGGCCTTAATGCCTGTTTCCAAAATTTCAACTTCGTCTTTTTGAGTTTTAAACTCAGGACCTTTTTTATGGATAGCATCGCGCGTTCCGGTTTTAATTTCACCCTGGTTGTCAATCGGGTCGCCCAACACGTTTAAAATCCTGCCCAAGGCTTCCTTGCCCACAGGCACGCTGATGGGAGCGCCGGTATCCGTCACTTCATCCCCTCTTTTTAATCCCTCTGTCACACCCATGGCTAAACATTTAACTTTACCCTCGCCAAGTTCTTGCTCAACTTCCAAAATCAAATCTTTGCCTTTAACAATTAAAGCGTTATAAAGCGCCGGCACTTTGCCTTCTTCGAATTCCACGTCCACAACCGGGCCGATTATTTGCGTTATTTTTGCCATATGTGTTTATTCTTTATTCTTATTTATTCCAAGGCTTCTTTGGCCGACGAAATCTCGCAAACCTCTGAAGTTATTTGCTCTTGCCGAGCTTTATTATAAACCAAACGTAAATCGCCAAGCAGCGCCCGGGCATTGTCCGACGCGTTTCTCATAGCCATCATTCGGGCGGAATGCTCGGAAGTGTTGGCGGATAAAATAAACTGGTAAACCAAATACTCAATAAAAACCGGTATAACCTGATGAAGGATGTTTTCCGCCGACGGCTCCATTAAATAATCGTTCTCGTTGGCGGATTGGCCGTCTTCTTCTTTTAAAAAATTTTGGATGGTTTCCGCGGTTAAAGGAAACAATTGGGTCTTGGACGGTTTCTGGGTGAAAGAAGAAAAGAAATGGGTATAAAATAAATAAATTTTTTGGTATTCGTCTTTCAAAAAAGCTTGGGTTAAAAATCCGGCAATATCCGTGGTTTCGCTGAATCTCCAATAATCGCCCACTCCGGACAAACTGCGCAAAACTTTTTCATTTTTAAAATGCGCGATGGCTTTCTTGCCAATCGGCATGATTTCAATTTCGCCTTCTTTTTTTATATTAGCCAATTCGCGGTCAACGAATTTAAAAATACTGGAGTTAAAAGAACCGCAAAACCCCCGGTCTGACGCAACCACGCAAACCAATATTTTTTTAACCGGCCTTTCTTCCAAAAAAACAGATTTTTTTTCGCGCAAAGATTTCTCCATTCTTTTTAACAGCGCCGCCATTTGTTGCGCAAATGACTTTGACTCGGAAAATCTCTTTTGCGTTTTTTTCATTTTTAGAGCCGCAAAAGTTTCCAGCGCGCTGGTTATCTCCGAGATATTTTTAACCGAAGTTATTTTATTTTTAATTTCCCTGAGATCCATATTGTTTCTTAACGTTGTTTACTATTTCTAAAACTTTCTTTTGGATGTCTTCGCCAAAATCTTCTTTTTCCCTTATTTCCGCGAGGATATCGGCGTGATGAACTTCCATTTCTTGCAAAAGCTCTTTTTCAAAATCCTTGATTTTGTCCAAAGGTATGCTCTGCAAGTCACCGTGTACTCCGGCGAAAACAACAATCGCTTCTTTTTCGAAAGGATACGGCTCTAAATCATTTTGCCTTAAAATTTGTTTAATCCTTTTTCCTTTTTCAATGATATTTTTTGTTTGCGCGTCCAATTCTTCGGTAAATTCCGAAAATCTTTCTAATTCTTGGAATTGGGCCAAATCCAACTTTAACCGGCCGGCCACTTTTTTCATGGCTTTTAATTGTGCGTCCGAGCCGACACGGGAAACCGAGGTTCCCACGTCAATTGCGGGCTTTTGTTCTTTTTTAAACATCGTGGAATTTAAAAATATTTGCCCGTCTGTAATTGAAATTACGTTGGTGGGAATATAACCGGAAATATCGCCGGCCTGAGTTTCAATAATCGGCAACGCGGTCAACGAACCGCCGCCGTTTTCATCCGACAACCTGGCTGCCCTTTCCAATAATCTGGAATGCAAATAAAATACGTCTCCCGGGTACGCTTCGCGGCCCGGCGGACGCCTTAAAATCAAAGAGATTTCCCTCCATGCCCAAGCTTGCTTGGTCAAATCATCAAAAACAACCAAGGCATCGCGTTTGCTGTCCCGATAATATTCTCCCATGGTTACTCCGGCGAAAGGAGCTAAATAAATAAAACTGGCCGGGTCATCCGGAAAAGCGCACACGATTGTCGTATACTCCATTGCTCCGGCTTTTTCCAAAGTGGTTACCAATCTTTTAACTTTGCTTTTCTTTTGCCCGCAAGCCACATAAATGCAATACGGCCTGTTTTTTTCATTCTTTTGGTTAATAATCGCGTCAATCGCCACCGCGGTTTTTCCCAATCCCCTGTCTCCGATAATCAATTCTCTTTGTCCGCGGCCGATTGGAATTAATGCGTCAACCACTTTTATGCCGGTGTGAATCGGCGTGCTAATCCTTTTTCTGTCAATTACGCCCGGACCTTTTCTTTCCAAAGGCAAATATTCTTTGGCTTTAATTTCGCCCTTGCCGTCGAGCGGATTTCCCATTGGGTCAACAACGCGACCCAGAAATCCTTCGCCAACCGGCAAAGAAAAAACTTTCTTAGTCCTTTTGGCAATCGCGCCTTCTTTAATATCTTTATCCGAACCCAAAATTACAGCCCCAACTTCGTATTCTTCCAAGTTTAAAACCAAACCCAAAACATTGGCTTCTTCAAATTCAATCAACTCAAAGTTTTCCACATTCTTTAAACCGGCCAACTTAACGACGCCGTCTTTGATTTCAATAACTTCGCCGATTTCTTCGGTTTCGGGAGTAAGCTCTATTCCTTGTAATTGTTTTTTAAATTGTTCAATTATGTCCATATATTTTTTGTTTTAACCCCGCTAAAGTATCTTTTAGAGAGGCTTTTATAAGAACGTCTTTTGTTTTCAAGCGAAAACCCGCCAAAAGCTCGCTGTTTAAAGAATATTCAATTTCTTTATTTTCTCCCAAAATGGTTTTTACCTTTTTCTCAATGGATTTTTTTTCCACATCCGAGATGTCTTTTGCCAATTCCAATTTGGCTTTTTGTTCCCTGGAATAAATACTGATAAATTTCTTAACAATCGCCGGAACTATTTCCTTTTTCTTAACCAAAGATTTTTTCAGATTATCCAAAATTTCTTTTCCTTTCTCGGGATTTTCCATAATTGCCGCGTACATCGCGCGAGCCCAAAAAGAAATTTCTTTATCTTTTTTCATATTATATCTTGCTTAAAAATTCTTCGGTTATTTTCTTGTTCTTATTAGCGTCAATATTTTCTTTCAATAACTTTTCCGTCAAAGCAAAAGCGTTATCAATAGTTTCTTTTTTCACGCTTTCTTTTTCGGCTTCTTTCAAGGCTTGCGCTTCTTTTTCCGCCTTAAGCAAAATCGCGGCCCGGTCCTGTTCGGATTTTTCCGCTGACGCGATTAAGCGTTTTTTGGCTTCTTCGTCAGCCGCCAAAATTATTTCTTTTTTCTTTTTTTCGTTTTCAACTTCCATGTTCTTTTTTACTTCCGAAAGCCTTCTGAGTTTTTCTTCAGCCTCAACCGATTTATTCACTCCTTCTTCTATTTTTTCCCTCCTTTTTTTTATCATGCCCAAAAATGGGCCATAAACGAAAAACTTCAACAAAAAGAATAAAATCGCGAAGTTAAGCAATTGGCCCAAAAAAACCATCCAGTTGATTTCCAATCCTTCCATAATTTATTTATTAAATAAATAATATAATCAAAGCGACCACTAACGCGTAAATAGCGACTGCTTCGGCAAAAGCGATTGATAAAATCATGCCGGTTTGAACTTTTGAAGCCGCTTCCGGATTTCGGCCAATAGCTTCCGAGGCCTTACTGCCGATTAAACCGATACCGATTCCTGGGCCCAAAGCGCCTAAACCGATTGCGACTGCTGCTGCTAATTTAACAATTGATTCGTCTACCATATGTTTATTTGTTTATTATTATTTTTATTATTAATTATTTAAATTTTTCAACTTCATTTTTACTTTTTTCGCCACCGACCTTTTTCTCTAAAAACGGTATTACTAATTTATAAATATCAATGATTGTAAGCGCTATTCCAGCAAAAACGGATATAATTAGAAACAATGGAAAGCTATTTAGCCTTTTATCAAGAAAAACGCCGATTAGCAAGCAGATTGCCAAAGGCAATGCTATTAGAAATCCCAACTCGCTGCCCAGCATTAAGGCGCGAGACATATTAATTTTAGTGTTCTGCGGCTGCTGTGGTAAAGACATATAATACTGTAATTAATGATGAAAAAACCAATGCCTGGATAAGAGCCACGAATAATTCCAAGCCCAAAAACGGCAAAGGAGCAATAAAAGGAAGCAAGGCGGCCACAATCATTAATAAAATTTCTCCGGCAAATAAATTACCGAAAAGACGCATACCCAAAGACAAAGTTTTGGTAAACTCGCCTATTCCCTCCAAGACTCCCACAAAAAACATAATCGGACTGGAAAAATTAATGTATTTTTTAATGTAATTGATTCCGCCCAATTTTCTAATCGCGGCTACGTGGATATATCCCATGGAAAAAACCGCGAGGGCCAAAGTAAAGTGCAGGTCCGAACTCGGCGACCTCAGAATAGAAAAAACCCCGAGTCCGGGGATTATTTCGATTAAATTGCATACGAAAATAAAAATGAACAAAGTTGCGGATAATGGAAAAATTTCTTCGGTTTTTTTCCTGTCCCCGGTCATTCCATCAAAAAGCTCAAAAATCGCTTCCAGTATCCATTCAAAAAAATTTTGCGCCTTTTTGGGCACAATTTCCATTTTCCTCAAACCGAAATAAAAAAGGCAAATAATCAAAATAGCGCAAATAATGCTCAATAAAAAAGTATTCGGGATGTGAATTCCGAAAAAATCAACAACATGTCCAAATAGTGTTGGGGTTTCTATCTCTGCCATATATGCATTATTTTATTAATCAAACAAGTTTATCCTATTAAAAAAAGCCTTCTCTGTCAACAAAAAGGCCTTTTATTCCTCTTCCTCAAACTCCATAAGCTTTTTCTTATAAGCCACCAATGTAAAAAAGGGTATGTTATAAATCGCCGTAGCCATATCAAGAGTATATGAATCAACTGTCAGGCAATCATCCATTAAACATTGGGTTATCTCGCCTACGGTCATTGCTATCTCTTTTTGCGTTTCATCGGATTCGCTTTCCTCTTCGGTTCCGCCGGTTACGTCTTCTATCACACCTCCGGGATTTTGCGTATCAATTTCCAAAGAACTCACTCCCAAAACCTACTAAAAAGACACTATCATTAAAATTAATTTTTGTTAAGTCCAAGCTTATCCAATTCTTCTTTGACAATCCGGCGGTCATCCCAAGCCTCCTTGCGCCCGTCCTCCCAGCAAATCCACGGCTCGCAACCCTTGCCCGTAATCACCACCACGTCCCCTTCTTTTGCCAAACTTAAAGCTTTATTTATAGCTTCGCGCCGGTTTAATATTTTGAATAATTTTTCTTTATTTTTCACACCCACACTCACGGCGTCAATAATATCTTCCGGCTTTTCATCGTAAGGGTCTTCATTGGTTATAATCACCACGTCACCATATTGATCCGCTATTCCTCCTAAAACCGAGCGCTTCCATTTGTCCCTGCCTCCCCCGCAAGCGCCCAAAACAGTTATTAATTTTCCGTTTTTCGGTTTTACAAATTCGTAAACTTTTTCCAATGCCACAGGAATAAATGCGTAATCAACAAAAATCTTAAACGGTTTGTCTGTTATTTTTTCCATCCGGCCGGCGATTTGTCCAACTTCTTTAATGCCTTTTTGGCAATCCTCCCAGCTAACATTTTCCGACTTCGCAATCGCAATCGCTGCCAAGGCGTTGTAGATATTAAAACTGCACAATATTTTTAAATCAAAATCGTAATTATTAACTTCAAAGCTTGACCCTTCGTAATTCACGAAAACATTCTCGCCTCTTATGTCCGCTTTTTCACTATCAATGCCGTAAGTAATTATTTTTTGCGCCGGGAAACTCAAAAAATATTCCGCGTGCTTATCGTCTATATTAATAATATGCGCGCCCTTAACCGCAGCGAAAAATTTACCCTTAGCACGCTTATAATTCTCAAAACTACCATGCGACTCAATATGCTCGGGATTTAAAGTTGTTATTACCGCTGTTTTATAATCAATAAACCGGTGACGATTTTGCTCCACGCCTTCGGAAGTTGTTTCAATAATCGCGTAATCGCACTTGGCCCTGACCGCGTCGCTTAAAAATTTATTAATCACAAACCTTCCCGGCATGGTCATCTTTAATTTATTGTCTTCTTCTTGCTCGCCTATTTTAAAAGTAATTGAAGTTAGGGCCGCGACTTTATAGCCCGCGGCTTCTAAAATTTTACAAGCAATATTTATTACTGTTGATTTACCGTTAGTGCCGGTCACGCCGATTACTTTTATTTTTCTACTTGGGAACCCGTATCGAAGCGCAGCCAAAAAAGCCACGCTTAAATGGTATAAATTAATAATGCTTTTGGGAACCAATTTTCTGACAAATGATTTAATTGTCATCTAGCTAAAAACTTTAACGCTTGTTTTATCCTTTCTTGGGGTTCTTTTATCTCGCTTGGAATATTGTTCAACGCTTCGGCTATTTCTTGTTTGGAAAATCCAAGCGCACTCAGCGCCTCGTAGGCTTCGTCCTTAATTGCGGCTTTAATTCCTTTTTTATTTATCTCTTCTATCCGGCCGGTCAATTCCAATAATATTTTTTGCAATCTTTTAATGCCCACACCCTTGGCTTCCGGCGGCATTTTCCCTTCTTCCAGGGCTTGTTTTAATTTTTCAACCGACCCTAAAACCGCCAAGGCCAAAGCTGTTTTCGGGCCTACGCCGGACACGCCTTTTAAAATCCTAAATAATTCCATCTCTTTTTCGTTTAAACAACCGTAAAGCTCTATAGATTTTTCGCCCACGGCCAAATAAGTGTAAATATGGGTTTCATCGCCTTGGTTTAATTTATCCAAGTTATTGGCTGCCAAAAAAACCTCAAAACCAACTCCGCCCCTTTCCAGGATTACTTTTTTATCGTCTTTATATATGATTTTGCCGGCCAAAAAACTAATCATTGCTTTAATTATACCTTAATTTTCGCCAAAAAACAAAAACTTGACTTTCCTCTAAAAATATCTATATTTCATGTATGGAGGATTTAAATGGATGAACTTACGGCAGCGTTCCTAGTGGCAATCATAGTTGGCATCTTGGCAATTATAGTTCTTTCTTATTTTTCGTTTATGCTGATATGGGCTATAATATTCGGCGTAATCATCGCGGTCACAATATTTTTCGTATTAATAATTTTCTTTGTTGGCAACTCGGGGTGCAACATAGAAGAAGAGGACTCTCCTTGTTTCTAAATATTGCGGATTGCGAATAATCACCACCCTCTTGTTTCCACAAGAGGTATTTTATTTCAAGGGGTTGCGTAATTTTTTAAAAATGCCATATTGTTACCGGAGATAAAATTGACATCTGAAAATGATTATTTATGCGCCGCGATTCAAGGATTGGCCATATTAATGGCGTTAATCTTTGCTCTTATGCTTTTAAGCGTCCGATCGTTAGGATTTTTGGTCTTCGTGGCCCTATGCATAACCATTGCGCTTGTCAGCCCCGAATTTAAAGTGTAAATTCCCGGATAAGCCAAAAATCAAACCTCTTACTTTCCGGTAAGAGGTTATTAATTTAAGGGGGTTGCGTAATTTTTAAAAATATTGTATATAATCTCTATATGCCTATAACAAAATCAGCTAAAAAACAACTTCGCCAGAATCCCAAGAAAAAAGTTAAAAACGATCTTAGGAAAGCGGAAATGAAAAAGCTTTTAAAACAAGCCCTGGCTTTGATTGAAGAAAAGAAAGTTGCGGATTTGGAAAAACTTTTACCTTCCATATATAAAGCCATTGATAAAGCTTGCAAAACCGGTGTTATCAAAAAGAATAACGCGGCCAGGAAAAAATCCCGAATCGGTAAACACGCTTCAGCTTTAAAGAAAGCCCAGTAAAACACAAAATTAAAGCCGCCCCCTAAGGGCGGCTTTTTGTTTAAAATTATATTTCCAAAACCAATAAATCCAGGGCGGCTTCAGGCAATATCTTCCCCACTTTCAATGCCGCGTCCAAATGAATTATTTTTTGGTAAATTCTCTTCAAGTCATCCAAAGAAAAATTCTTGGCTTGATAAGTCGCTTTGCGCAAAACATACGGGCTGATTCCGGTTTCCCCGTAAGAACCCGCGGTTTTGGCGATTATTATATTCCGCATCTGCCACGCCACCATAGAAAACAAATACGGCACCTCCGCTCCCTCTTGCAAGTGTTGCTTAAAAAGATTAATTGCTTTTTTCTTGTCTTTCGCGGCCATGGCGTCAATAGTGTCAAAAATATTCAATTCCAGGTCGGGTATCACTATTTTTTTTAAATCCGCGTCAGTTATTTCTTCCCGTTTTTCCGCCAAAATAAAATTAGCCAATTTTTTAATTTCGTTCTCCATCCGCCATAAATCGCCCCCGATATAATCAATTAAATTTTCCAAAACATTCGAAGAAATTTTTATTTTATTTTTCTCAATTTCTTTGTTCGCCCAAGCTTTTAACTTAACTCCTTTTAGCTCTTCAAAAAGTTCTATTTTCGCGCCCAATTCTTTCAAAAAATTCAAAAATTTATCTTTGGCGGGAATGGCGCCATTTTCGTAGAAAATAAGGACATTGTCATCCACCGCGAACCGCTCCCCTTTTTTTAAAAAACTTTCTTTAAATTTCGCATTGCTTAACACTGAATCTATTATCACCAATTTTTTTTCTTTAAACATGGAAATGCCAAACATTTCGTTTTCCAAAGATTCCAAAGAAATTGATTTGGAATCATATCTCCTTAAATTCAATCCGCTCGCGTGTTTTTGTTTGTGCGCCAAAATCAGCTCGTTTAAACGTTCCGCCGCGCGATATGAATCTTGTCCGTAAATTAATATTATCATTTTTTTATTTGGCATTTGGGGCAATAAAACGTTGCCCTTTGCCCCATTACAATTCGTTTTACTTTTCCGCCGCACGGGCAATCGGCGCCTTCTTTGCCGTAAACTTTGGTGATTTTTTGAAAATCGCCTTTATTGCCGTGGACGTCCCGAAAATCCGATAAACTGGCGCCCCGGGCCTTAATCCCCTTTTTTAATATTTCTTGCATGGCCGCGTAAAGATTTTTTAAATCTTTTTCATTCAAACGCTCTACTCGGTTTTCCGGATGAATCCTTGCCCTTAATAATATCTCGCTGGCGTAAATATTACCAATGCCCGCGATAAACTTTTGGTCCATTAAAACTAGCTTGATTTTACCAATTTTTTTTTGGAATAGAGCTTTAAACTTATTAAAAGTAAAAGCCGAATCAAGCGGCTCGGGCCCGAGGGAAGAAAATTCTTTTGATTTTAAGAGTTCCTCCTTTTTCCACAGCTCAATTTTCGCGAATTTTCTCACGTCGGATAAAGCGATTTGGCGATGGTTGTCCAAGAAAAAAATAAAGTGCAAATACGTGTTCATTATGTCTTCCGCGAGCGGGCCTTTTCCTTTCGCCTTCCATTTATTTTTTTCTTTTACCCACTCGCCAACCATTAAATGCCCGGTCATTTTTTGATGGACCAATAACACGTAATCATTGTCCAAACAAAATAAGATATTTTTTCCCCTTCTTTTAATATTTAATATTTTTCGGCCCAAAATATTTTTTTTAAAACCGGCCAAACTCGGATGCTTTACCAATTTCGGCGTATCGGCCCAAATATCAACAAAAGTCCTGTTCAGGACTTCTTGTTTCAAACCATTTACAATTGTTTCCACTTCGGGAAGTTCCGGCATATTACCCCAAAATTGATTTTAATTTATTGACGATTTCCTGGGGCGTAAAATGCGCTTTCACCAAAAAGTCTTGCGCCCCGAGCTTTAAGCCTTTTTCAATATCTTCACTTTGCCCTAAATTGGAAAGGATGATTATGGGAACCTTGGCCGTGGCCGGATCTTTTTTAGCCCGCTCCAATACTTCAAATCCGTTTATCCCGGGCAAAATCAAGTCCAATAAAACCACATTCGGCATTTCCGATTTTATTTTTTCCAATCCGTCTTCGCCATCAACCGCGGAAACAACGTCAAATTGCAAGCTGGAAAGCTTCCTGACCATCAATTCCCTTAAAAACTTATCGTCTTCAATTATTAATATTTTTTTGGCCATATATTTATTGTTTAAAGTTTTAATTCTTAAACAATTCTTGTTCTATTTTTTTTACTTTTTGAAGAACTTCTTGGGGATTAAACTCTGTTTTAATTATCCAATCAATCACTCCCATTTCCTTAGCTTTGTCCAGCTCCACCGGCTGCCCGGAATTACTCACGATGATAATGGGAATATCTTTTAACATTTCGTCGGCGCGCATTTCTTTCATTACTTCAAAACCGCTTTTCCTAGGCATAATAATGTCCAAGAGAACCAGGTTCGGTGTGTTCAACCGCATCGCTTTCATTCCATCTTCGCCATCCGCGGCGGTTTCCACCACATAACCGTTGTTTATTAATTTCTTCGCTAAAAGATCCCTTAATAATTTATCGTCTTCAATTAATAAAACCTTCATAAGCCCTATGTATTGATTATTTTACAATTTTAATTGGAATTGGTCAAACGTTTTTTCAAAATCGGCACTGTAAAATAAAATGCTGTTCCGCTTCCCTCCTCGGATTCAAACCAAATCTTGCCCCGATGAGCTTCCACTATATTTTTAGTGGTATACAATCCCAACCCTGACCCGTCCGTTTCCAAACGGATAACATTGCTTCCCCTGAAAAATTTAGTGAATATCCTAGATTGCTGGTCTTGGGGAATCCCCACTCCGCTATCCTTAATTTTAAAAATAATATTATCCGCGTCTTTATCCAAAGAAATGTTTATCGTTCCGTTTTCCGGCGTGTATTTTATCGCGTTTTCCAAAAGATTTTGTATCGCCAACCCGACTTTTTCTTTATCTATTGAAACTTTGGGGAATAATTCTTTGGGTTTCTCAAACTTAAAGTTTATTTTTTTCATTTTTAACAAATCCGCCGAATTTTTCGCAATGGTTTCCACCACGTCTTCCATTTGCATCGGCTCCAATTTGTATAAAAACCTGCCTTCCTCTATTCTAGTTACGTTAAGCAGGTCGTTGATCAATGATATCATCCTTTCATTGCTTTCATAGGTTTTTTCCAAAAGCTCTTTTTGTTCATCCGTAATTTTTCCGATATCGCCGTCTAAAATCATCCGAATAGTCCACTTAATAGCTGACAAAGGAGTCCTTAATTGGTGGGCAGCAATTGAAACAAATTCGGTCTTCATGGCTTCCACCAGCTTATCTCTAGAAACATCGTGCAAAATCACTACGGTTTCTTTGCCTTCCACTCCCTCTTCCAGCGGAACGGAACTTATTTCCAAAGAAAGTTTGTTGCCGAACGTAATCTCTTTTCGCAAAAGGCGTTTAATTTTCGCTTTTTTGTCTCCCTTGAGCGCGTTCCAAAGCGGGGTTAAGTCAAAATCCGCGGAAGTTATCCGAAAAATATTTCTGCCGATTAATTTTTCTTTGCCTTGTCTTAAAAATATTTCCGCCAAAGGGCTTGCCATTTCTATTTTATTCGTTTCGTCCAAAACCAATATCCCGTCGGTTAAATTATTGATAATCGCCAAAGTTTTATTTTTTTCTTTTACCGCGCCCTTTCTCGCTTCTTCGGTATCTTCCAAAATATTAAAAAAAGCCAAACGAATTTTCCTGAATTCTTCGTCTTTCCATTTTTCGGCCCGGATAATTTCCCCGCACACGGGAACGCATGCTTCTTGGGTTTTGTTTTCCGTATTTATTTTTTCTGGAGTTGAATCCATAAAATATTTTTAATGTATCCTTACCTTAAATTTACCACAATTTAAGATTTTCTCCAATTTGTTTTTTGGCTTTTTCTTTTTTGGGCTCTTTCTTTATTTTTTCTTCCGGTTCCGCACCGGGTAATTTTTTGCTTAAACTCTTAAACCCGAATTCTTCCAAGTGTTCCCGGGCTTTTTCTTTGTCAAAACCCTTCCAGGCGCAGTCTTCAATGCTCACTTTAATCGGCACATTTTTTTCAATCTTCGCCAAATCATAACTTAAAAAAGCTTCTTTTTTATAATCCAATAATTTTTGCAAAACCGCGCCTTTTATCCGCGGCTCGCTTTTCTCGGCTTCTTTATAAATAGCCTCTAAACTTTCGTAATCTTTAATCAATTGGATGGCGGTTTTTTCTCCAATTCCTTTCACTCCCGGAATATTGTCGGAAGCATCTCCTTTTAAAGACTTTAAAGTGACAATCTGCTCCGGGGACAGGCCCTCGTATCTTTTTTTAATCGCTTCGCAATTGTATAGAATCCCCTCTTTGATGCCCCGGTTTAAAAAATAAACATTGGTGTTTTTGTCCACTAATTGCAAATTATCTAAATCACCGGAGATAATCACGTTTTTTATTTTCTTGGAATGGTTTTTACCAGCGAATTCCGACAAGGTTCCAATCAGGTCGTCGCCCTCATACCCGCTTTTTTCAAAAACCGGAATATCAAAAGATTTTAAAATTTCTTTAACCATTGGTATTTGCGCGTATAATTCGTCCGGTGCTTTTTTTCGGGTAGCCTTATACTCCGGATATGATTTTTTTCGGAGCGTCGGTTCGGGCAAATCAAAACACGCGGCAATATATTTCGGGTCAAAATCTTTTATAACCCGAAAAAGCATAAGCAAAAATCCGTAAACCGCGTTTACGACTTCGCCTTTTTGGTTTGTTAAAGGCGGCAAAGCATGGAAAGCCCGATGAATAATTGAATTGGAGTCAATGATTAAAAAAGTTTCTTTGTTTTCTTCCATTGCGGTTATTTCTCGGTTATAGTTATTTTTCTTTGATTTTCTTCCAATATTTTAAAAATTATTTCCGTGGTTTTGGGCGGCAAAAATTTTTCTATTTTTTCCGGCCACTCTATCGCAATAATATTTTCCGGGTTGCTTATTATTTCCTCAAATCCGAGTTTAATGATTTCTTGGGGAGAATCCAGGCGATAACAATCAAAATGAAAAAAATCTTTAAACGCTTGCCCCTTCAAGGGAGTCCTCGACATGATTATAAAGGTCGGGCTCTGAATTCTTTCTTTAATCTTTAACCCTCGGCCAAAACCTTGTAAAAAAGTGGTTTTGCCAGCGCCCAAATCGCCGCGCAAACAAAAAATCCTGGCTATCCGGCCGGGCTTGGCTTTCTCAGCTAAATTCTCTCCCAATGCTTGGGTCCCTGAAAAATCATTGGTTAAATATTCCATTTCTTTTTTCTTTATTATATCTGTTTGGAATTAAGAAGCAAGTTCCGTGATTTAGCGGTTTTTTCCTTAAAAAATTGGGTTTGACTTTTGATTTGAAATACAGTAGTTTTAAGAAAAATATGGAAGAAACGGACAAAATTAAAAGCGCGCTCCAAAACGCCAAAAATATAGCCTTGTTCGTAAACAATAATCCGGATAGTGACGCCATCGGTTCTGTTTTGGCTGTATTTTTTTCTTTAAAAAAAATCGGAAAAAAGCCTTTTTTGGTTAATCCCGCTCCCCTCAAATCAATCAACGCGCTCATTCAAAGGCTAACCGAAGAAAAGCTGGTGCTTTCTTTTGCCGGTGATGTTTCGGAAATATTTTATGAAAAAAACGAAAAACAAACCAATATTTATCTCACTCCCAAAACCGAAAACGTTGCGCCTGAAAATTTCTTTTGTAAGGCCGTTTCCTCCAAGGAAGACCTGCTTACGACCGGCGATTTGCCTTTTGATTTGCTGATTACTTTGGGAGCGAATGATTACGCAAAAATAGAAGAAAACTTTACCGGCAATCCGGACGCGCTTTACCAGTGCGACATTATAAACATTGATAATAACCTTTCCAACCAAAATTACGGCGACATCAATGTTATTAAAGACAATCCTTGTTTGTCCCAAACAGTGGCCTGTTTAATTAATGATTTGGGAGTTGAATATATGAACAAAAAAACCGCCAGTTCGTTAATTTTCGGGCTGGTTAATTCTCCCAAAAACACTCGCAATAAAAACAATATGAAAACCCTGCTTTGGCTCTTAAAAAACAGGGGCGATTTCAGCCTGTTGCCGGACTACCAAAAAAGCGGAACCGGGACAAAAATAAAATTATTGGAAGCGGCTTTAAAAAATTTAGATGCGGGCGCGTTAAAAAATTTCGAAGTTTATATTTCTTCTTTAAGTAAGAATGATTTTTTAACGGCTCGCGGCAACATTAAAGATTTGGCCTTTGTCGCCGACCGGGCGAAAAATTTTTTTCAACTCCCCTCTTTCTTTTTGCTTTGGGAGCAAAATAACGACATTAATGGATTATTTTTTAGCAACAACACAGCCCTTATTAATAAAATTAAAACCCATTTTACCGGACAATATAAAGAGTCCGGCGGGTTGCTTACTGTTCCCGCGGATGGCCTGGAAAAAGCCAAAACCGCAATAATCGCGGTTCTTCCTTAAAATGAAATTTTAACCTATACTATACTTAATGGAAAAAATAACCGGCAAACTGGAAATTGAAAAAGAATTTTTGGAAAGAAACCAAAAAAACTTTAAAAATGTCCCCAATCTTAAAATAGCCATTGAGGCGGCTTTAAGTTCAGACGTAACTTTTTTAATAAAAACCATAATGGGCGGCGCTGTTTTATTGGACGTTTCAGATTTGCACTTGGAAACCACGGATCAAGGCAGCTCGCTTCGGTTTAGAATCGACGGATTACTCCAACCGGTTTGCTCTTTTAGCTATACCCAGCACCAATCCTTGTTATCCCGTATTAAATTACTCTCCGGATTAAAGTTAAATATTGAAAAAAAACCGCAAGACGGAAGGTTTACGGTATTGTTATCCAATGAAACCGAGGGAGACCAGGAAATAGAAATCAGGGTCTCCACCTTGCCAGCTGAATACGGCGAAACCGTGGTAATGAGGGTTTTAAATCCAAAAAGCTTAATCAGCCTGGAAGACTTGGGATTAAGAAAAGACCTTTATGAGGTTTTTACCAAAGAATCGCAAAAACCGAATGGCATGATAATTGTCACCGGCCCGACCGGCTCCGGTAAAACCACAACGCTTTACGCTTTTCTTAAAAAAATCAGAAATCCGGAAATTAACATTATTACGGTTGAAGACCCGATTGAGTACCACTTGGACGGCATTTCCCAAACACAAGTTGACGCCGACAAGGGATACGATTTCGCTTCCGGATTAAGGTCTATCGTCCGGCAAGACCCAGATGTTATTTTGGTTGGTGAAATCAGAGATTTGGAAACCGCCAGTATCGCCCTCCAGGCCGCGCTAACCGGACATTTGGTTTTATCCACCCTGCACACCAATAATTCCACGGGCACGATTCCGCGATTGCAATCTTTGGGAGAGCAACCGGCCAATATCGCGCCGGCCATTAATATGATTGTCGCCCAGCGGCTCGTCCGAAAACTTTGCCCCAAATGCGCGCGTGAAGAAAAAATTTCACAAGAAGCGTATGATCAAATCAAAAAAGAATTGCTTAATTTGCCAAAAAACATAGACGTGCCGGAATTAACAACTGAAACAAAAATCGGCGTTCCCAAGGGCTGCGAGTATTGCAGTTTTACCGGATATAAAGGCCGAATCGGCATCTTTGAAGCATTTTTGATTGACAATGAATTGGAAGAATTTATTTTAACCTCCCCCTCTTCCTCCGCCCTTCAAAAAATGGCCATGCAAAAAGGATTGGTATTAATGAAGCAAGACGGATTAATAAAAGTTTTGCAAAAAACAACTACCTTGGAAGAAGTTATCAAAGCCGCGGGATAATAAACAAAACCCGCCTTCGCTCCGAGTTTATCGAAGAGCTACGGCGGGCAAAGCAAAAACCCGCCAGAAGGCGGGATGGCAAAATGATTACTGAATTGGGGGTCCAACTTTAGCATTCGGGCTGAAAGCGTAAGAATTTTCTCGAGGAATAATCCAGCCAAAGCCAAATTATCCATATTCTGGAGAAAATCCCTCCCCCCAATACAACAATCATTTTGCCTTAAAAGCATAATACAGTTTAAAATGTTTGTCAAGAGTAATTCTCCAGAGCCAAATAACGCCGAAGAAACCCTTGATTCCGCTTTAAGGCCTCAAAAATGGGATAGTTATGTGGGACAAGAGAGGATAAAAAAGAATTTAAGAGTAATGATTGAAGCCGCTAAACGAAGAAAAGAATCTCCGGATCATTTGCTTTTTTACGGGCCAGCCGGTTTGGGTAAAACCACTCTCGCCCACATCGTTGCCCAAGAATTCGGCGCGGAAATTAAAATTACTTCTGGTCCGGTAATTGAAAAATCCGGCGACTTGGTCGCCCTGTTAACCAATCTTAACCCGGGCGATTTTCTTTTTATTGATGAATGCCATCGCATCAACCGGTTCGTGGAAGAATATTTATATTCGGCCATGGAAGATTATAAATTATGCTTAATGCTCGGCAAAGGGCCCATGGCGAAAACAATCAACATTGAACTTCCTCCTTTCACATTGGTGGGAGCGACCACGCGCATTGACCTTATCTCCTCCCCTCTCCGCAGCCGATTCGGCGCGATTATGCAATTAAATTTTTACGAGCAAGAAGAAATAGAAAAAATAATCAAGCGCTCGGCCCGCATTTTAAACATAGAGATTGAGCCTGAGGCGCTGAAAGAAATCGCAGAACGCTCCCGCTATACTCCGCGAATCGCCAATAAGCTTTTAAAGCGCGTGCGCGACTTCGCTCAAATTGAAGGCACCGGCATTATCACCAAAGATATTACCGATAAAGCGCTGTTTTTTTTGGAAATAGACAACTTAGGGTTGGAGCCCAGCGATAAAAAAATCATTGAAATGATAATTAAAAGGTTTGACGGCGGGCCGGTTGGCTTACAAGCCTTGTCCGCGGCCACTTCCGAAGAAAAAAACGCCATATTGGAAATCTATGAGCCCTATCTGACTCAATTGGGGCTTATAAAAAGAACCCAAAAAGGCAGAATTGCCACCGAGCTGGCTTATAAACATTTAAAAATCCAATGGCCGAAAAACCAAAAACCATTACTTTAATTTTTATCTGTTTGTTTATTGGCATGCTCCCTTTGTCGCCGGCTTTAGCCGGCGATTTTTCAATTATAATTAATGAAATCTGTTGGATGGGCAGTGATAAAAAAACCAGCGACGAATGGATAGAGCTTTACAACAATGCCCCGTCTGTTGTTTCAATTAATAATTGGCTCTTAAAAATTGATGGCGCGGAGATTAAATTAAAGGGAGAAATTCCAAGCCAAGGATATTATTTAATCAGCCGGAATAAAAATATAGGCGCGGATTTGATTTTCACCAAAGCGTTGAAAAATACCGGCTCTAAAATCAGCTTATGGGACGATAATAAAAACCTGATTGAAGAAATGGATTGGAGTAAGGGCTGGCCCGCGGGAGACAATAAAACCAAACAAACCATGGAAAAAATAGCATCCCCGCTTTCGGGCGAAAACAAAAATAATTGGCAAACCAGCGCTATCGCCGGCGGCACGCTAAAAACAAAAAACAGCCTTGGGGTTATTGCGGCAAATAAATCTCCTGATAATGATTTTGATAATAACCTTTCTTACGAAGAATCCTTTGCGATAAAGGAAAACAATCCGAGCAATTCAAATTATCCCGGCCATTCTTCTGTTTTTCTCGCCGGTTTTCTTTCTCTGTTTTCCGGAGCCATAATATTTTTTCTTAAAAAATATTTAAAAGAACAGACCTAACCGCAACTTGAACTTTGGTTATGTTTAAGGTATTGTAAACACAATAAAAAGCTAATCGCCGCAAAAAAACAGATGTCTTTAGCGGCTATAATCCTATGAGCGGTCATTCCCACTGGAGCACAATTAAATTCAAAAAGGGAACGGAAGACGCCAAAAGAAGCAAAACGTTTTCCAAGCTTTCCAAGGAAATATCCATCGCGGCGAGAGGCGGCGGATCGGATTTAACCTTTAATCCAAAACTCCGGTCTATTGTGGACAAAGCCAGGTCTTCCAATATGCCGGCGGACAGCATTGACAAGGCCATAAAAAAAGGCGCGGGCGAATTGGAAGGATTTACTTTGGAAGAATTTTCCATGGAAGGCTACGGCCCAAACGGCGTGGCGATTATTATTGACGGCATTACGGACAATAAAAATCGATCCATAGGCGAAATCCGATTAATCCTCTCCCGCTTTAACGGAAAGATGGTGGAAGGCGGGGGCATTAAATGGATGTTTGACAAAAAGGGCGTGATTATTGTTAACGCCGAAGACATAAAAAAAGACAAAGACGAAATGGAATTGATGATTATTGATTCCGGCGCGGAAGATTTACAATGGCAAGAAGAAGGGTTGGTTGTTTACACTAAACCGGAAGATTTGGAAAAGGTTAAAAAAGCCATGGAAGAAAACGGCTTAAAAATCGCTTCTTCCAATTTGGAATGGGTTGCCAAAGAAACTGTTGAAGTTGACGATGATACCCGCGAAAAAAACCAAAAACTCTACGAGGCGCTGGACGACCACGACGATGTCCAAACTATATTTTGGAACATTTAAGCCGGCTGCAAAATTATTTTTGTTAATTTATCTTTATGATTATTTTAGGCATTGACCCGGGCACGGCCACGACCGGAATCGGCATTGTGGATTTTAAAAAATCCAACAAACAGCAATTAACTTGTTTGCGTTATGGCGTTATCGCAACACCCGCAAAAATGCCCATGCAAGACCGCCTGAAAATCCTCTATGACGATTTGGTGGAAATAATAAAAGAATATAAGCCCGCGGCGATTGCCATTGAGAGCTTATTTTTTTTCAAAAACGCCAAGACGGTTATGGCCGTAAGCCAAGCCAGGGGCATTAGCCTTTTGGCGGCGGCCCAAAAAAAATTGCCCGTGTTTGAGTTCACTCCCCTCCAAGCCAAAATCGCAGTCACGGGTTACGGCCGAGCAGAAAAACAACAAGTGCAAAAAATGATTAAACATATCTTGGGATTGGAAAAAATTCCCAAGCCCGACGATGCGGCGGACGCTTTGGCAATCGCCATCTGTTGCGCCAATACTTGTTCGTTTAATGAAGCAAAAAAACGGCTGAAGTAGCCGCTTTTTGTTTCCCGAATGCTTTAAATAATTTTTCTGAAATTCCTCTTTCCCGATTGGACCACTGTGCCTTTTTTTATTTTAATCGCCTCTTGCCAATCAGATTTTATTTCCATTCCTTCGCCAAAAATAAACTTTACTCCGCCTTGCTCCACCACCCTTCTGGCCTCGGCTTTTGATTTAAATAAATCTAACTTTATTAATAATTCCAAAATATTAATTTCTTTTTCTTTAATTAATACTTTTTGTATGTTTGTAGGTAAATCTTTTTTTTCAAAAACTTTTTCAAATTCTTGTTCCGCCTGCTCGGCTTCTTTCGCGGAATAAAAAATCCCTATAATGGCTTTGGCCAATATTTTTTTAACCTCTTTGGGGTTTATTTTTTTTGTTTCCAGGCTTTTTTTTATTTTTTTAATTTCTCCGATGTCCACCCGGGTGCAACATTCAAAATATTCAAAAATTTGTTCATCCCTTAATGATAAAATTTTGCCGAACATGTCTTGGGGTTTGTCTAAAATATTAATGACGTTGCCCCAACTTGTGGACATCTTCCGGCCATCCAATCCATAAATCATTTTTAGGGTCATTATATTTTGCGGCTTCATGCCGAAAAATTTTTGTACTTCCCGCCCGGTTTTTAAATTAAATAATTGGTCAAATCCGCCCAATTCCAAATCCGCATTAACGGCCACGGAATCATAACCTTGTAAAATCGGATAAAACATTTCGTGTAGGCCAATCGGCTTTCCGTCTTCCCAACGCTCTTTGAAATTGCGGCGTTGAATCATTTGTTGGGCCGTGAAATTCATTGATAAAGATATCAGCGCATTAAGCTTTAAAACCGACAACCACTTTTCGTTATAATAAACTTCTGTTTTCTTTAAATCCAAAACCTTGCCGATTTGAGGCAAGTAATTTTCCATATTTTTATTGATCTCTTCTTCGGTTATAGGCTTTCTTAAAGAATCTTTATCCGAAGCGTCTCCGATCATCGCCGTAAAATTTCCAATAATTAAAATTATCTTATGCCCCAAGTCCTGGAAATCTTTTAATTTTAACAATAATGTGGCCCTGCCCAAATGGATTTTCGGCCCGGTTGGGTCAATGCCGAATTTAATGTTTAACCGGCGGCCGCTCAACAGCTCCGCGCGCAAATGCTTTTTATCAATAATATCTTCCGCGCCGCGGCTTAATATTTCATCGATTTTTTTCGGGTCTGTATTTATTTCCATAGGTTTTTATTAATTAATATAATAACCCAAAAACCAGCGATTGCCAAATATCAATAATTCCACGCTGGAAACGTTGCTTAAACGGTTCACAAAATCAACAATAAATGGTATATATTATATTAATACTATGCCTAAAACAAACAAGAAAAAACCTGAAAAAACAACGACTATCCAGGTAAAAAAAAGTGTTCAAAAAAATAAACCAGAAGGAGAAGAAACAAAAATAAAACCCAAAAAGACGAGGGGTCGTTTTTATATTATTTTAAAAATAGCCGGGTTGCTTTTGGCGGGATTTGTCCTGCTGGGTATTGTTGGATTTTTTTGGATAACCAAAGATTTGCCGCGCCCGAAAAGTTTTACGGAAAACGAGATGACCCAATCCACTAAAATCTACGACCGCACCGGAGAAATTTTATTATCCAATGTTTTTACCGAAGAAAAGAGAACTTACGTTCCCCTTTCGCAAATTCCAACCATCTTGCAAAAAGCGGTAATCGCCACCGAAGACAGCCGTTTTTATACCCATTTTGGAATTGACCCGACCGGCATGGTGCGGGCGATTTTAACGGATATCGCCACCGGAAAATCTCAAGGCGCTTCCACTATAGACCAGCAATTAATCCGTTCCACTTTTTTAACTCCGGATAAAACCATAACCAGAAAAGTTAAAGAAATTGTGCTTTCTTTGGAAATAGACAACCAATATTCCAAAGACCAAATCTTGGAATGGTATTTAAACCAAGTTCCTTTCGGCGTGAATATTTACGGTGCCCAAGAAGCTTCTTTGACGTATTTCCAAAAGCCGATTCAAGATATTAATTTATCAGAAGCGGCCATGCTCGCGGCCGTAATCCAATTACCGAGCTATTACTCCCCTTACGGACCCAATTTAGATAAATTAATGGAAAGAAAAGATTTTGTTTTGCAAAGGATGCGGGAGGAGGGGTATATAACTCCGGAACAAGAAAAAACCGCAGCCGAGGCTAAAATAAAAATTTCTAAATTGCCCAACACCACTTTGGCTTATCATTTTGTTACTTACGTCAAGCAGCTGATGGAAGACACTTACGGCGCCGACTTTTTGCAAACCAAAGGATTAAAAATTTACACTACTCTAGATTGGGACTTGCAAAAATCGGCCGAGGAAATCGTAAAAACAAATGTGGCTAAAAATATGGCAAACTTTGGAGCCTATAACGCGGCAGCGATTGTTATGCAGCCCAAGACCGGCGAAGTTTTGGCCATGGTTGGTTCAGCCGACCCGTATGCCGACCCGCTGCCCAAAGGTTGCGATCCGGCCACGACTTGCAAATTCGTGCCCAGCTATAATGTGGCCGTCCAAGCCATCCGCCAGCCCGGTTCTTCTTTTAAGCCGATTGTCTATGCCACGGCTTTCCGCAACGGCGCGACCGATACAACCACTGTCGTGGATGAACCGGTAAATTACAATGGCTACGCGCCAAACAATTATGACGGCAAATTCCGCGGCATCTTAACATTAAGGTCTGCTTTGGCACAATCCTTGAATATTCCGGCGGTAAAAGTTTTAAACGATTACGCCGGGTTGCAAAACACCATTGAAATGGCCCAAACAATGGGCATCTCCACCCTTGGCGACACTTCCCGCTATGGACTGTCTTTCGCTTTGGGCGCGGCTGATGTAAAAGTAATTGATATGGCCACAGCTTTTAGCGTTTTTGCCAGCGGCGGTTATAAAATAGACCCGTCGGTTATTTTAAAAATTGAAGATGGCAACGGAAATGTTATTTTTGAAAACCACAAAACTCCTAGAAAAGTTTTAGAAGAATCCGTATGTAATATGATTACGGACGTGCTATCGGATAATAATGCCAGAGCCCCAATGTTTGGCGCCCACTCGCTTTTAAGATTTGACAATTACAAGGTGGCTGTTAAAACCGGAACAACTCAAGACAGCCGGGATGGCTGGACGGTTGGATACACTTCCGACGCGGTTGTGATTGTTTGGGCCGGGAACAACAATAAAGCCAAGATGTCGGCTATCGGTGAACAAGCCGCCGGACCGATTTGGAGAGCCTTAATTTTAAAATCAATTGAATTAAACACAAACGCACAACACCAAGAAACATCCCAACCCGTGGAGCCGGGCACAGAAGTTCCCTTGGTTCAAGATTAGCCTAAAAACAACGAAAAACGGGCGTTTGCCCGTTTTTTTAATTTATAAATTATTTTGTAATAACAAGAGTGGAAACAATTTGTTGGATTACAGCCTCAACGTCCTGGCTTAAATTAAAATTCCGGCATTCGGTTTCATTACTTGTTCCACAATAAGCCCCGCATCCCCCCTCGTAACAGCCCGTATGATACCTAATATTGAAATCCAAAATATAATAACTTTGCCCTTTTTGGGTTATGTAACAATAATCATTATAAACCGAGCCGGCACCAGCATCGCTAGCGGTATATAAATTATAATTAACATTATTAATCGTAACTGCTTGCTGTTTCGCCCCTAGATCAGCTTGGATGTTGGCACAGCCAATAGTTGTTGGATCTTGCTCTATTGGCGCTACGGTGGCTTTAGGCGGCCACGAAATCGAATTCCATACATTTGCCCCAAAAGTTGCGGGATATTTAAATTCAACCCCTGTGTCACGATTCGCGTAAGTCAGCCATTGGCTGGTTTGGCAATCCAATAAATTCCTATAACACCCCTGAATTAATGTGCCGGCTCCGCCCATAATTTGCTGTGGGGCGCAATTGTTTGAATTGCAATATATGGTAATTTGAAGTGGTGGCTGTTGTTGGTTTTTCCCCGCATTGCCTAGAAAATAAAAACCTCCAGCAACGATTAATAAAACAATGATAATGCCTATTATTATTTTATTCTCCATATGATTATTTTTTAATTATTATAAGCTGAGCCGAATTTGAAATTGTATCGGCCAGGCTTAACTTAAATTTTTATCGGCATCACAACATATAAATAACTAGGGTCGCCAATCGGCTTAATAACAGACGGCCCGTCGTTCCCCTGCATTTCAAAAGAAAGTTCCGAAGATTTAATATTCTCCAGCCCCTCCAAGATAAACTTCCAGTTAAAAGAAACTTTTAACTCCGCGCCTTCGCTTTTGGCAGGCAAGGATAAATTGCTTTCTCCCATTTCCGAATCTTGGCTGTAGATTTCCATTTCTTTGCTTTTGGGGTCTATTTTAAGGACGACTTCGTTAGTCCTTCCGCCGAAAATTCCGGCGGTTTTAATTTGTTTGGTAAAATCCTCTTTATTTAAAATCACTTTAGTTTTCGCTTCTTTAGGAATGATTTCTCCGTAAGACGGATACTCCCCCTCAATCTGCCGGCTGATTAAATTTATTTCGGGATGGTCCACTCCAGTCAAAAATGTTTCAAATAAAACCTGTGACTCAGAAGTATAAATTTTAATATCTTTTTCTGTTTCGCTTAAAATATTAATTAATTCTTTGGCCGCTTTTTGCGGAAGAATAAATGCGATTGGATTTTTAAACGTGTTTTTATATCCGCCTTTATTTCCAAACGATAAAACTTTTTCCGCTAAGCGGAAGCTGTCGGTTGCCACTATTTTTACTTGTTCTTTTTCAAAAGAAAAATATACGCCTGATATTTCCGGCCTGATTTGGGAAACGCTGGCGACATTAACAACTCCCACTAACCCTTCTTTTAATTTATTGGCGTTTATTTCTATAAATAAGTCTTTGCCAAAACTGGGAATAATTGGAAAATCGTCGGCAGACACGCCCTTTACTTGGGTTTTGTAATTTTTACCCTCTATAATTAAAGTGTTATTTTTTTCTTTAATATCTATCTTTTCCTCGCTTAAAGTATTAACCACTTGGCTTAAGAGCTTAGCAGGAATGGCGATTTTTCCTTCTTTTTCAGTTTTACATAGCCCCCACCATTGGATTCCTAATTCCAGGTCAGTGGAAGAAATTTTTAAAAAATTAGGCAATGTTTCAATTAAAAGATTATCCAATATCGGCAAGGTTAAATTTCTTCCGGTTATTTTTTCCGTAAAGCCGATGCCTTTTTTAAATTCTTTAGTTAAAATTGTAAAGTTCATATATATAATTATATTAATTTAAATTAATTTATTATGATTATTATTATGCTTCTGAATTTTGGGGATTAAATATGGTGTTCTGTTTTAATCCTTTATTTGAAACATAATTTCAGTTTTTATTTTTTTAAATCTTGTGGACAAACCGTGGGAATAATTCGGTAAAAAATCAGTTGAAAATGCGCGGAAAATTTTAATGAATTCTTTTTTAAATTTTATACTTATTTTCCGCACCATCGCCCCCATGGTTAATACTTATTTTTTAAACACTTTCTTAACAGTTCTTTTAAATCCTATCCGGCATAAACTCTTTGTAAAATAAGTTGAATTTCTTGGTGGATTTTTTCGTCTTCTTCCCATAATTTTTCCACTAATTGGCAAGCGTGGATAACGGTAGTGTGGTCTTTTCCGCCAAATTTTCGGCCAATTTCAGAGTAAGATAATTTTAATTCTTTTTTTAATAAATACATGGCGATTTGCCTCGGCTTGCTGAATTCTTTTTTGCGGGAAGAATAAAACATATTACCGCTCGGAATATCGTAAAACTCGGTGATGGTTTCTATTATTTTTTTCGGGGTGGTTATTTTACTGGAAGAAACAATAATGGTTTTTAATAGTTTTTTTACATCTTCAATAGAAGGGTTTTTATTGTTTGATTTTTTAAAGATAATCAGGCGATTAATGGCGCTTTCCAACTCGCGGATGTTTTTTTGGATATTGTTGGCCACAAATTCAATAACCTCTTTATCAAAGACCACTCCTTTCTCTTCCATTTTTTGTTTTAAGATGGCTGTTCTGGTTTCAAAATCAGGAACATTAATGTCCGCAATCATTCCACCCTCAAAGCGCGACTTTAGGCGTTCGGTTATGGCCGGAATGTTATTCGGGTGTCTGTCGGAAGATAGAATAATTTGTTTATTCTTTTGGTATAAAGAATTGAAGTTATGGAAAAATTCTTCTTGGGTTTTATCCTTTCCGGCGATAAATTGGATATCATCAATAATTAAGACATCTATTTCCCGCAAGCTTTTTTTCAAATCTTCACTATTGTGGTTTCTAATAGCGTTAACAATCATGGAAATTAATTTCTCGGCCGGCAAGTAGCGGATTTTTTTAGCCGGGTCGTTTTCTTTTATTTTATTCCCCACAGCTTGGACTAAATGAGTTTTTCCCAGCCCCACTCCCCCATAAATAAATAAAGGGTTATAGTTTTTGCCCGGTTCTTCAACCACCGCCATGGCGGCGGCGTAGGCCATTTCGTTAAAAGGGCCGATAATGAAGTTTTCAAAAGTATATTTGGGATTCAGGTTGGTTTCTTTATTTATCTCCAACTCGGAAAAACCCAATTGTTCAACAATGTTTTCTTCTTCGCTTGCGGCTTGCTTTTTGGATGCTTGGGCCTTCTTTTCAACCTTGGCCGCGCTGACGATATAGTTTATGGTTTTAATTTCCTGGTCGAGAGAGTGCAGTATTTTTAAAATATCTTTATTGTATTTTTGTTCCAGCCATTCTTTACTGAAAGAATTGGGCACGGAAACAACCACTATATCTTTTTCAATGGAAGAGATTTTAGTGTTGGCGAACCAGGTGGCGAAATTAGCCGGTGAAATATTCAGTTGAATTTGGGCTAAAACAGCCTGCCATAATTGTTCTGCTTCCATGGGTTTTTATGTTTAATAGTATTAACTTCTATATATGTATTATAATTTATTAAAGTCAATATAGCAAAAACGGCTTATAAAATAAGGGGAAACGAGCGGCTTGTTGAAAAAATGTGGAGAAAACGGGGTTAAATTAACGCCTTATTCTCGTGTCCGGAGCCTCCTTTTTTTATTGACCAGGGCGTTATTTTTTGCTATATTCTAAATACTTATTAATTAGGTTATTACGATTATGAGCATTACTTATAAGCCCAAGAAAAAAAAGAGGCAAAAGACGCACGGCTTTTTAGTGAGATCTAAAACCAAAAGCGGAAGAAAGGTCATCCAAAAAAGGAGGTCTCAAAAAAGAGCAAAATTAACTGTTTAAAAGCGTCCCGTCTTTACGGGAGTTTTTATTTATACTATGTTCCCTCTTCAAAACCGGTTAAAAAAGAAAAATGATTTTGAAAGAGTGTTTAAACAAGGCAACTCGGCGAGAGGCAGTTTGCTTTTTTTAAAAATATTAAACAACTCAAAAAATGTTTCCCGGATCGGGTTCGTGGTAAGTAAGAAAATATCCAACAAAGCAGTTGTGAGGAATAAAGTAAAAAGGCGTTTACGGGCCGCGGCCAAAGAAGAGCTGAAAAACTATTTGCCCGGATATGATATGGTGATTGTCACCTTGCCCGCGATTAAAAACGCGGACTATAAGGAAATCAAAAAAGATGTTTCCCTTGTCTTTAAAAAAGGATATAATTTAAAATAAAAAAATGAACTTTATTACCCTTGCTTTTGACGCCATTCTTTATACTCCGATGTTGAACATTCTAATCTGGCTTTACGGCCTTATTGGAAATTTTGGCGTGGCGATTATAATTTTAACTTTATTGATCAAGGTTGTCCTACATCCTTTGAATAAAAAATCAATTGAGTCGCAAAAAGCCATGGCCGAGATTCAGCCAAAAATGCAGGAAATCCAGAATAAATACAAAGACAATAAAGAAAAGCAAGCCACGGAGCTGGTTAACCTTTATAAACAGGAAAAGTTTAATCCTTTTGCCGGCATAATTTTATTATTCCTCCAAATACCCATCTTAATCGCTTTATTTTACGTGGTGAGCAATGGAATGGATTTAAGCAAAATCGGTTCAATGCTTTATCCGTTTGTGCAGTTGCCCCAAGCGATTTATCCTTATCTTGTTAATTTGAACGGTTTTGAGCTTTTGGATTTAAGCAAGCCGAATATTTATCTCGCGGTTATAACAGCTGCGGCCCAGTTTTGGCAAATCAAAACAGCCACTCCTCCGGCCCCGGTTAAAACAACCAAATCAAATGATAACGTGGCGGACATCAGCAATATGATGCAGAAGCAAATGGTATTTTTCGTTCCCCTTTTAACTTTTATCGTTCTTTTCCGATTGCCGGCCGCGCTTGGATTGTACTGGGTGGTCTCAACCATCATCTCCGTGTTTGAGCAAAAACAATTATTAAACAAGAAAAAATAAAATGTTGGAGCAAGAAGAAACAAAATTAATAGAAAACATGGTGCTGGATTTTTTTGATGCGGCCGGATACTCGGTTGGAGTCAGGAATATTACATTCCGCCGCGAAGAAGAAAACGATGTTTTACACATTAACTTAACCACGGACGAGGCTCAAATGTTGATTGGGAAACAAGGCATTGTTTTGTCTGATATCCAATTGCTTTTAAGGAAGATATTAAAAAAGGGGTTGAATAAGGAAATTTTTTTAAACCTGGATATAGATAATTATAAAAGGAAGAAAGAAGAATATTTGCGTGATTTAGCGCAGGATATGGCGGACGAAGTGGCATTTACAAAAAAAACGAAAGAGGTCCCGATGCCGTCTTCTTTTGACCGAAGGGTTGTGCACATGGAATTATCCAAAAGAACCGATGTGGTCGTGGAAAGCGAGGGCGAAGGCGAAGACCGCCATATTATTATTAAAGCGAAAATATAATCCCTTAAAACAAAAACCGCCTTGATGGCAGTTTTTTTATTATATCAATTCTTTGGTTTGTTGTTCGGCCTCCAGCTGGTTTTTCGCTTCTTTGATTTTAAAGATTTCTTCCGGGCTAGTGGTGATAATTTGGTCTTCAGTGTAAGAAGCGCGAATGGCAATCGCCACGTGCTTTTGCCCGGCAAAAAATATTCCCTCCCCCACCGGCGTTTCCAAGAGCAGATATTTTTCTTGGTCGGTTAAATTAAAAATTGATTGGACCAAGTCAATTGAAGCCGGGCTTTGTTTTAATAATAATTGGATGGATGAGTTTGTGATAATAGGCTTGCCGTATTCCGAACTGATAAAATCGGAAACATCTTGGGTGATAGTTGTCACTCCTAGCCAATATTTTCTAGCTCTTTTGCAAATGCCGAACAAGAAAGACGCACCGTCGGCTTCTTTCATCATCCACCAAGCTTCATCAATAACCAAAATTCTCTTTTTAAAAGTGGCGCGAATCGTGTTCCAAATATATCGCATTACGATATACATCGCAATCGGCCTTAATTCGTCTTCCATATCCCGGATACCAAACACAACCAACTGGTTTGTGACATCAATATTGGTTGGCGCGTTAAAGAAAGAGGAATACGTGCCCCGGGTAAACTTCCTTAATCGTTCAGTTAGAGATTCGGCGTCTTGCATGGTTTCCAATACCGATTCCAGGTCGGACAACAAGGGCGTGCTTTCTTTCCATTTGGCCGGATCGGAATCAAGAGTAATATCTTTGGCCGCGTAGGTTGCCATAAGCGCCTGGTCCATAATCGCGTCTTCTTCCGGCGTCATTCCGCCAAGCATTATTCGCATTAAGCCGACCAAGTTGATAACCGTGCTTCTCAAAACATCTTCCGGAGATTCATCCTCGGCCATTTCCGGCAAATCAAAAGGATTAATATGGTTATCCGAGCTTAATGACACTTTAAAGAAAGAACCGCCCACCGAATCGCTTAATGTTTTAAATTCATTTTCCGGGTCAATAATAATGCAGTCGGTGCCCATCATCATTGAGCGCAAGACTTCCAATTTAACGGCGTAAGATTTACCGGAACCGGATTTGGCGAAAATTACCATATTGGCGTTTTCCATGCTAAAGCGGTCAAACAACACCAGCGAACTGTTGTGCTTATTAATGCCGAAAAGAATACCCTCATTGGAGCTCAAATCAAAAGAGATAAACGGGAATAAGCTGGACAACGGTGTGGTATTGAGCGTGTTGTGCACCTGTAAAAGATCTTCGCCGTAAGGGAAACAAGAAATCAAACCTTCTTTTTGTTGGAAAAGAGCGGGCTTGATATAAATCAGGCGGGATTCCAACATAGACCTTAAATTGGTTTCCACTGTTTCCAAGTCATTTTTATCATCAACGTAAACAGTGATGTATAGGCCGAATTTAAACATTTTTTCTTGGGCGGTTTGCAAGCTATCGCGTAAATCTTCCAAGTCTTGAAAAGCGGTTTCCAAGGATGGGTCCCGAACCAATCCTTTTTCTTGCCTTTCCATAATTTCGGATTGGACCTCGGTAACGCTTTTCCTTAATTGTTTTAGTATCTCCCCTGTTTCAATCGGATGGAAATAAAAAGAAAGGTCAAAGGGAATATCCATATTTATAATCGGAGCGACCCAGCCCATATTTAAATATCTTGGATAAGAAAAAACAAAATAAGTTTTACTGTATTTTTCTTCCATGTGCACGTAGTTTTGCGCAACCTCAATTGAAGCCGGAGCAATAATGTCTTTAAATTCCATTACTTCGGTTTCAAACATTTTCTTTTTGTTTTTATCTTTGTTTCCAAAAAATCCCATAGTATTTTATATTATGATTTCCGGGGGAAGGTCGGGGTAATATCCCATTTCGGCTTGTTTGGGGTGGTGCAATGACCATAATAATTCCAAAATTTCTTCACTGCCCATGGCCGCGGATTTTAATCCGCAGCGGCGCAAGCCAAGCGAAATATATTCCATCCTTTGCCAGAGCTGGTATTTGCCCTTTTGAAATGATTCTTCAGTAAGCTTAGTTTGGGCCGGAGTCTTTTTTTTGTCCCCTTGCGGCGATCCTCCGGATAGTTCCGATAAAGGATAATATGGAACAACCACGTAAAAGTTTTTATTCATAATAGAGCCGCCGGCCACCAATTCTTCTATGAACTTGCGGTAATCCGCGGTTTGGATTTTTAAGAGTTCGTTTTTTTGTTTGGCTTCCAGCTCTTTGATTTTATCAACGTAACCGGTGATATTAACTTTGCGCGAGCTGATGACTATTTGGCAGGAAAAATCCATTGAATTCAAGAAGTTTTGGAAATTAAAAATAATGGCGCCTTGCTCCTCTTCCGATTTTAAAGCGAAATTAATCGAAGAAACGATTAAAATCCCTTTCAGGGATTGGTCGTCCATTAACAGGACGCCTTCGCGGATTTGCTTGATGGGTATAAAGTCTTGTGAGGGTGAAGCCATAGTTATTTTCCAAAATCAATTTTTTTAATTAAGTCCTCCATTTTTCCCTGCTGTTTCATTTTTAAGCCGGAAGCTTTTTCGTCGATTTTTTTCTCTCTTAGCGGTTTTTCTTTTGACATTGTTAAAAATACCGGCGATTCTTTCCTTTTCCAAATATATAATTTTGAATTTAAGCTGAAGTTGGCCAAATTTTTGCCCACGGTGGAAAGGTCAAACCCTTCGATTTTTATAAAGGCCAAGGCGAGCGCGACAGACAACAAGACGCCGCAAGCGATAATATACATAAAAAAATTCGAAACACCCAAAGAGAAATACAACAAAAAACATGCGCCCACGGCCGCGCCGATAAAAAGAGTTTGGCTCATAGTCAAAGGGCCTAATATCTTCGGGTCGTGTTCAATGAATTGTGGTACTCTAAAATCCATATAATTTAAATTGGCAATTCGCGATAAGGGTCAAAATGGTCGCTTTTCACAGCCGGAAGCGATTCCGCGGGATTTGGTTCTTTTTTGTTTAATAAATTTTTACTAAAATCAAATTTTGACATTCGTAAGTCCTCAGCTGTTTGCGCGGGAGCGAAGTTTGGTTTTTCTTTTTCCGGAGCGGCGGGCGCAAGCGGTTTCTTAACTATCGGTTCTGCAGGCAGTTCGTTAACAATCGCTTCCGGAGCGGCGACAACCGGGGCTTCCAGTTCTTGTTTTATTTTTTCAACTTCTTCAATGTTTATTTGAGTATTAAAAGGTTCTGGGGCCGGCTGTTCTGCGGTTGGCTCTTTTTTGCCAAGCTCTTCCAAGGGCTGAATTATTGTTTTAGCGAATTCTCGGGTTGTTTTTTGGACCTGTTCCCCCATCGGCATCGGCTGGTCGCTAAGGTCTATTATTTTTTCATCCTTGCTCGTAATTTTTTCTAGCACGGGATTATTCACCCAACTTACTTTTTTGGGAGGGGTGAAAGAGTTTAAAGGTTTGATTCTTGGAAATTTAATAGAATTATCCATTGGCTCGGGAGCGGAAGAATCCGCGGCCTTTTCTTTCCCTTCATTTACTAGCTCGGTGAGCTTGTTTTCTTTTTCGTTAAGTTCGCTGGTCTTAATCACATCCTGTTGGTATAAATCCGGCAATTCTTGGTTCTCCGGCTTTTGTTCTTCCATTTTATTCAAAGCCAGGCGCAAATGCTTAAAAATAGCGAGATTGATTTCTTGGCAAATTTGGTTTGCCAAATTTTCGTCAATATTTAATTCCAGTTCCAAAGTAACGCTAAAATTCTTAAGCGGCAAAAGCCCCATCAATACCCTACCCGCGTATTTGGCAACTATTGATGTTTGATCTTCATCCAGGCCAATCTTACTGCAGATGTTGTAAATTATCTGATTGTTTTTTTCCGAAAAAATAGCTTCTTTCAATTCTTCCGGCAGGGTTTTGTAAGTATTCCAAAAATATTCTTTGGTAAACTCTTCCATATATAAATATGTTATCACACAAAAGAATAAAGAATCAAGAATCCTAAATTAAAAATTAAGAAAAACTGGATAAACATAAAATTTAAAGCGGGGAAAGCCTTATTGACATATACCTAATAACATTCTATAATAAATATATCCTAAGGATTAGATTACTTTGGGATGGTGTTAATTATGAACCTTAACAAAAAAGTTATTTGGATTGCTGTGGCAATAGTTGCCGGAGCAGTATTGCTGATGAATATAGACTTCGCCAACATTGATATATGGACGATTGGAACTATTATCTTCAACATTATGCTAATTATAGCAATAATGTTTTGCGGTGGAGCTATGGCGGAAAAAGGAATAGTGAAAGAGCACGAAAAAGTGTTTCTGAGAAAGATGAAGCTTCCGAATCCAAACGGCAAAGAAATGAAGAATGCGGTCAACGCTTTCATGGGATCGGAAATAGATTTCGCCAAATGGATTATTTGGAGTATTATTTTTGTAGGGGCGCTTCTTATGATATTCGTTAAGGCGTTCCTGCCCATCGTTTTAATGCAAATTCTTTGGCTGATAATAAGCTTTGTTGTCTCAGAAATAATAATTCGGCCATATATTCTTAAAAGAATCGTGGCGAACGGAAGACAAGTTTACGCGAGAATAAACGCAGGTAAATATCCATTCCCGGACGATTCTCTGTCTGACAGAAATGGATATTCCACAGAGGCTGTATCAGCCGGAGCGCCTCCAGAATCAGAGATGCCGATTGATAAGAATCGGCCTGGCGTATCAAGGCGCGCTATTTTCGCTGTAATTAGCGCCATTGCGTTAATCTTTGCCGCGATACTATTTATTCCTCCCCTATTCGCCAACGGCGCAAACAGTCCGGCCATTAATGATAATGGCATTGCTCCCAATAGTGGAGTTGGTGGCATTATCTCTTCCGGGATAGACACCCATGGGCTAATAATTTTAAGCAAAGGGACTATGGATGTAACTGTGGCCGGTGGACCCAAAAAGTATTTCCATGGAATTCGCATTCAGAATCCCAAAGGAAATAACGGATATCATGGTGGGCCAATTACAATCAAGTATACGTTATTTGGAAAAACCACAACATATACAGCCACATACGAGCGCGACGGAGTGCTTATTTCTTCGGGGACAACATTCTTTGTCCGCGCCGGCCCTGAAACTTCCCCAACTATTGATCCAAACTTCCAAATCGAAGTTTTGGACATCCAGGAAAGATCATAATAGAAAAAGAGCTATTAAGGAGACTGAATAAAACAGCTCCTTTTTTGTTGAAAACTCTATTTGACAAGAATTAGAAAAGAGTTTATAATTATAATAATCCCCTAGTGTAACTTGGGGCGCAATGTAAGTGTAAAATTGCGCTTCTCTACACAGGAGAAGCAGTTTGACAATTACATAAATGATTGATGGTGATTTAATGATTACAAAGAAGAATGGATTTGTCGCTTTTAGCGGCAACTGTATCGCAATGAGAATAATTACTGTCGGGAGACAATAAAATGGCCGCCAAAAATGAAATATTAATCGAAGAGAAAAAGTTTGATAAAAAGCAGTTTGTGGAAAATCAAAAAAAGGCAAAAATAAAAACCCTAAAAATTTTGTTGCCACTTCTTCTGGTAACGGCTATTTCCTTTTTTATTAATCCCATTTTTTTTGGAATAATGGTAATAATTTTAGGCGCAGCGATTTTTTATACCTGGTACTATATCCTGGTGAAAGAAAAACTGTTTGGCTCGTCCGTACCTGAAGGTTATTATATTGTGATAACCGAAGGAGAGGGGCGTTTAAAAAATATTATTTTCAATAAAAGAGGAGAAGCGTTGAGTAAAAACTTTGAGCGAGTTCCGGAAAATTCTATCCTTGCTCGTAAGCAATTTCGCGTTAAAGGAGTTTATCCAATTAATTCGTTATTTCAACAGGTTCAGGTTGCGGAGTATAAATGGAAAAAGGCGATTATTAATCCTGACGGGACTGTAAAAATAATTGAAAGAAGCGAGCTTTTAATCGCTCGAGCAATGGTGGACCACCCACAAGCCATTTTGATTAATATGGCGGAATCTTCGGATCAGGTAAAGATAAACATGATCTTGACATTCGTGTTTTATGTCAAAAATCCGTATAAGGCGGAAAGCAATACTGCGACAAGGTGGATAGCTTTGGCGGAAATAAAAATGCAATCCGCTGGTACTGATTGGGTAAAAGAACATCCATATGCTGATATTTTTGCTAAATCACATGCGGATGTTGGTCACGATTTGTATGATTTTATTAATGAAAAGCGAAAGGCCATAGGACCTGACGGAGAAGAAATTGCCTGGTCGCACGCCGGACAATTGGAAGAAGACTACGGCATCGGAGTAAGAAGCATTGTATTGCTTTACCTAGAGCAGTCCGACACGGAAGTGGCCAAAGCCTCTCAGAGAGAGGAAATAGCCAGATTGAATCAGGCGGCAGCTAAAGTAGAAGCAGAGACTAATGCCATAAGAAATAGCCAGGATATTACCGGTACAGCCGATTATATGCTTGCCCAAGAAATGGGAATCAGTCTGGACGAACTCAAGGAAAAAAAGAAAGAACCTGGATTCGTTGAACTTGTCCGTCCGCGACTCGACCACTTTATGGGTGTTGCCCAAAGAACTTTGGCGAATAAAAACGGAAATTACTTTGACCTCAATACAGGAATTTCCGGAGAGCGAAACGGAATGGCAGCGAGTGTTTTCGAGGCAGCAGTTGCAGCCAATATCGCAACTCGTGGCATTGGACAATCAAATAATTCAAACCAGTCGTCTCAATCAACACAATCGCAGAAATCAACGTCGTCGGAAAATAAAAAATCTTCTTCGAGCGAAGAAGATAATAATCAAGGCGACAATAACGAAATATTGACTCCTCAAGATATCGTTAAAGGCAAAAGGCTTAAAAATATGTAAAATATTATTTAAGCTTTTTTTATTGTAATTCTTGACTGAGCCCGCTAACTTTTTCTGAGGCAGATATCTTTTGGGGCGCGGGATGCTCCCCTACCTCATTTATTCCACCGATTTCATCACTTTCAAAATCTTCTTTAATAAACAAAGCCGACCTATCTTCGGCTATTTTTTTATTATTAGCTATTTCTTGGCTAATCTGTAAAGCAATTTCATCGGAAACACCTATCTCTTTCTTTATTGCTTCCGGTAAATCATTATATTCAATCTCTTGATTTATTAATTCGGTAACAATTACAGTCAATTTTTCAGATGGTAGTATTTCCGCCAAGGGAATTTGTTTAGTAAAACATTCTTTTATGGCTGGGAGGAACATAAATTTTACGGCAATTTTTTCAACTGAAGTTGAGGCGGCTGAAAAATATTTTGAAAATTCGGAATCGCCTTGTAATAAAAAATTTTCTAATTCATATTTGGTCGTTAAATCTTCAAGAAAAAGACGGGAGGCAAATGATATGTTTTTTCTCATAAAGTATAAAACTAGCGTTGGCTTATTCTTTTAATTTTTGAAGTCGGTTGGGGGCTTAGTCGACTTCCGACGTATCCAATATTTTCTTGCATAATTAATGCTTCTTTATGTGCCGCTTCTCTGTCGGTAGAAGTTTTAGTTTGGTCTACCATATCTTTTTGAAGTTGGGCAAAGTGATCCTTGTATTTTGTATTATTGTCTTTTATGGCTTCGCTTAAAGCATCTAGTTTTTTGCCGTTACCCTCATCCATTATTTTTTTAATTTGATTTACTCTTAGGGCGTTGAAAATTTTAGGCTCGGAAAGCGCTTCGGCAGTGACAATATCATTAACATCTTTGCCGGATAGCTTACCGATCTCTTGCGAAAGATTAATGCCGCTCTTCGCTTCCCAATCAGCGCTTCCTTTAAAGTTGCTATTTTTATACATACTATCCATAACGGCCTTTGTTTTGATAGTAGTGTATTCTTTTGTTTTATCGTCGTGCCTTAAGACAGCTTGCATTTTACTTTGGTAATCTGTGGCATTTTCGGATTTTAAGAAGCGACCAACATCTTTTTTGATAAGATTTTGTTCTATGGCTTGGCGTTGTTCAAAGCTATAGCGGTCTTTGTGTTTATTGTAATCGTCGAAATCAATGTTTTGCGCAAAGCTTTCAGCTTGTTTTCGGATTTCTGATTTATTGGTGGCAAAACCCGGCGACGCCAGTCGCGAATCAACAACAACTTCTTTCGCTCGTTGTTTCCAATCGGACCATTTCTGGCGTCCTGCTTCTCTGGCTTGGTAAGCTTCTTCTCCAACTCCAAATCCTTCGGTGCCACCCAATACCGTGCCGATAGTTCCTTCTTTTATTGCTCCGCCTAAGGCGCCCGCTCTGCCTTTAGCCCAAACACCACCGGCGACAGCAGCTCCGGTGGCCGCGCCAATAGCCGCTCCCCCAGTTTTAGCCCAGGCCTTGTCGCCATAGCCTTTTAACTTTGCTCCAACCGCTCCCCCTGAACTCATACAAATAAAAAATCCTTGGATTAAAAATATAAATGGAATAGCATAAGAGAATAGATTAGCGAAAATCGCATTAGATAAATCGGATACTCCAGTAACAGGAGAGGGCGATGAAATGATTCCGCTAGTAATTGCGGCTGCGAGGACATTGGATAAATAAAGCGCCATAGCTGCCGGGATACCAAGAATAACCCACTGGAGAAAAGTTTCCCACCATTCATCCCAATAAGTAACACTTGGGAATATTTTTTTTATATAACTGGATTTTGGGAAAACATAAGTGGCAAAAGCAATTGGAGAAACGATTATTAAAATCCAAAGCATTACATATCTTGTTAAAAATAAAAGAGCGTAGAGCATATAAATTGCCGCGGCGATAATACAGAATACAAATACAACCGCTAATGTGGGAATATTATCCGCGCCCTTATCGCCTATATTGGTAATTTGCTCTTGAATTGCGTCAATTAAAGTATTGGAAATCCCGCCCTTTAAAAAACTATTCATTAAAATATTGGCTCCATCAATCATTATTCCGCAAATAACCGGAGTGAAGTTTATTAAAATGGCGATTAAAATAAAATTAACCAGCATTTTTTTAGCCGCTGTTTCTTGGTAGCCCAAAATAATACTCATGGCAATTACTACTAGGCCGAAAACCAAAGCAATATTAGCGATGTTCCGGACAATTCCCCAACCTGTACCAACAACAACATTATAGCCCGGCATATCCGGAGTCAGGCCGGAATTAGTCATGCTTATTTTCATAAAATCGCCGCTCGTAATCCAATTTAAAAATCCGGAGGATACTTTTAACAAAAATATCGGCACGCTCATTAAAATACTGGCGATTGCCTCCATGATGCCGCCAAAAAAATCAAGAGGGCCCGCGGCAAAGGAGAACATCGGGAAAAAAAGAACCCCTAAAATAACAAAACAAGTAAAAAACAAGGCGAATTTCTTAGAGAATAATTTTTTAAAAAAGAAGAACATAAGTTTTTTGCATTGTTAAATTCTTGATGGTATAATTATATCATAAACTTTCTGAAAATGCATAGTTAAAGGTCATAGAGCAACATGAATTTAAAATTATCGCCGGAAGTAATGATTCTTTTACCGTTTTTTGCCGCATTAGATCTAATTGGACTGGGTTTGATTTGTTTCGGGTTAGACGATTTTGGAATTACGGACACGCTTGGGATTACAATTGGGGGCGGCTACGTATTATTCAGCGGAGGAAAGATGCCCGATTCTAAGAAAGCGGGATTTAAGTTTATTGGAACCATTAGCGTTGAATTAATCCCGTACATCGGAGCTTTTCCAACCTGGACCCTTTGGTTCTTAAACAATTTAAAAGAAAAAAACCAAATGGAAGAACAGCAGAAAACAGAAAATGAAAATCAAGATGAAGAATAAAAAATTATTTATAATTTTATTGTTGCCGTTTCTGGCTCTTCCGGTTTTTGCTTTTGCCGCTTTGGAAAATACTTATCCGGCCCTGCCCAACTCCCCTTCTCCCGCCAACGGAGCCGATTTTTTTACTTATGTTTTTAACCTTGCCGTGATTGTTGCCGCGGTTGCCGCGGTTAGCGTAATTATTTACAGCGGCATAACGATTTTGTTTTCCAGCGGCAATATGGCCAGGATCACGGAGGCGCAAGACCGGATCAAGGGCGCGATTTTCGGAACATTTCTTTTGCTGGCTGCTTATGTATTGGTAACAACCATTAACCCGGAATTAAAAAAGTTTGAAATAAAAACTTTGCCGGACATCACCCAGATTGTTAAGATTATGTCCCCGGGAAAACCCACGCCAACCGTAACTTATGAGGAAGTTCCGATTGGGTCAATAATTGAATCAATTTTAAATCCGGTTTCAACCACGGCCAAAGAAAGATACAATTACTCACAGCTTGTAAATACAGACTGTTCCAGTTTTCCCGATAACAATAAAGACGGAAAAATAGACGAAAAAGATGTTTTTTTAACTGAAGAAAAAGATTTGTGCCATTTCGCGTATGACGATAACGGAAAAGCGATTGACCAAAATGCAGACAAAAAAATAGACCTTTTGGATATGTTTACGAGAAAGAGCGAAGAATTGTGTTATTTATATGACAGCGTTGGAAACACGGTTGACCGGAATAACGATGGGCATATAGATGAAAGGGATATGTTTGAGGGGTTGGATTTATCCGTTTGCATGGACCAGCTTATTTCGGCTATAAGAAAAAAAATAAGCGCCTTGAACGGATTTGAAGATAAGTGCATAAATGACATAAATACTTTCGGGCCGATTAACCGGATGAAAGCGGAAATAAAAGAGGGTTGTTCTCCGGACAAGTGTAATCTTTTTACTGATACGGGGCCTAACGCAATGATGCATGAATGCGCCGGATGCGGCGTAATGACGGGAGGATGCCAATGTTGCGGCGGGCCGCGGGGAGAAAAAGACGCGGGTTGCTTAAGGCCTTGGAATGTTTTGGTAAATAATTTTTCCGGTCCGTCCGCCGAACGCGACCCTTGCACCACCCGGGGAAAAATCGATTGCGAACGCCAAGAAATTAATTACAGGATTAAGGGAGTTCCCCTGCCGGAGAAATTTCTTGGTTGCGAGTATAGCCCGGACATAGCTCCGTTCATCGGCACCGACGGCAAATTGGATCCAAAGTTTTTGCTTATAAGCACGGGCATGACGCGGGTTGATTCTTTTAATACTTATTTTGCAAATCGTTTAAGCGACTTAAATAAAGCCGAAGCTGAAATGAAAGATAAAACAAAAAATGTTTTAACTTCGGCCGAAGTCCAAAGCTTGAAAGAAGGATCTCAAGACGAGATTAAAACATCGCCGATGGCGGCTACGGCTCTTTATGACGTTATTGGATATCACGGTAATTTCAACTGCACAAGATATAATGAGGGCAAATCAACAAATTTATGCAATAAAGGCGCGATTATTAAATTGGATGGAATCGCCAATGAAAATATGACCCGATTTTTCCCAGGAGAACCGGACCCGGAATACCCCAATGACCATTTGGCGGACGCTTGGCCGGTTTTACAAAAAAGGATATGGGGTGACTTATCCAGTGTAAAGCCAAACGTGGGCGAAGGAACTTATACCGATGGAGAGCCGGCTACATTTTATGTTTTGAAAGATGCCGGGCTTAAAGTTAACGGGCAATATTCTTTATCCGCGCAGGCCGGAATCATTGATTATGGCGCCAGTTCAAATAAGTGCAGCTTGGACACAAGGATAAACAAAGAATCAATGGTGTCATTGATTTCCATTGGGCAGTTAGCTGACCGCACGGAAAATTATGCCGGACAATTATTGCAAATGATAAATGGCACGCGCAATGGCATAAGGAATGAAATCCAGAATACGATTAACGCCGCGGAGCAAATAATAGATTTGCCGGAGCATTGCACTTGTTCCCAGGGCAGCACCAACCATTGCGTTGTTTCCAACTGCGGTTCGGACGACGATCCAGTACCGTATTACACGGGGTGTACTTCCTGCGTGGCGAATTCCCGCAAAGTTTGCACTTGTTGTGTGACATGCAATAACGAAATGCTGCCGGCCGAAGAAACAAAAATATCATTAGTGGATGATTGGGCGAAAGGGCAAAAAGATAAAAAAATTAAATGTGGCTACACGAAAGAAGCGAATGGCGAATATTCAACTCTTTGCCCGTGCCCCGGCGCTTCCGCGCGGAATGTTTACAGCTTGGCATATCTTTCCCTTTTAAACAGCGACGGAACCTTGAAAAAGGTTGAAGACCGCCCGGCATCCTGGAGCACTTTTAAATACTATCAAGCCATTGATCCGATTGGCACGGTCCAATTCCCCTATTTGGATTCCAATAGGATAACAAGCTGCCGCACCGTAACAATGACCAATGGCAATGACTATATCGGCCCGGGATTAGGCGGCCAGAATACGGGAGTTTATCTTTATAAATCGTATTTTACGGTCCAACAAGTGGCCATGCCGGATAAGAACGCAGATTGCTTTGATAAAATAAATAAAGAGGAGGTTAATAGTTTGAATAGGAATTGCACGGGTTCGTCTTTTTCAAATTCTGGATCGTTAAATTGGATTAGCGGCGATACCTTTGAAACAACCAAGTTTGCTTATTGCAACCCTCCGGGCGGCGGGCAGGGATTAAACGCGCCAACAATAAATTTGCCCACCAATTATCGTGTGGCAAAATTAGAAACCATTTCAGTTGATTCTTTCCAGCCCATTGCCAATATTCTCCGTCCGGGCTGCATGAATTACAACACAAATGAAACGAATTGGTGCGCGCCGGACCAAGGGTCTAATTCAATCGCGTATTATCCCCTGTCGACATGTTATCCCATCCACGACCCCAAGGTAATGGAATGCACCAAACAGACAACCAATGTTTTGTATAGAATTAAATTGGTGAAATATTCCAACGGAACATCAACTGCCGATTATAATATTTGCCCGATAGAAGACATCAAAAAACAACAATGCAATATTTATAAAAGGATAACCCAGGCCACTGTCGCCGACATTGAAAACGCGGCCGGCTCCACCTCGTCCGGAAATTCATGCGCCAATGAAAATGTTCCCGGATTTTTACAGAGAATTGAATTGTGGCAACAACGCTTATGGGATTTCCAATACAGCGTTGGCTTAAAAATTGAGGATGAAAACCGATGGACTCTTTTAGATATGCTTACGACCGTCCGCAGCCGCGCCACAAGTTGCGTGCAGGGATACGGCGCGCCGCATAAAGATGATTTGGCTAAAGAATTACTATTTTCTTGCCAGGAAGGCATTACGGCCAATCGGCTCGGAGCCTTGACGGTTATCCCCAACTTTCCTTATCCTGCTTTAAAAAATGAAAAAAATTGCTATCCTTTAAACGCTTGGTCTTTGACTATTGAAGAAAAGCAAAAATGCGCGGCCAACACGGAAAGAATCGGAACTGTTTCCGACCCGGGCTGCCAAGACATTATTAAAAATTATTTAGATGATTATTATTGTTGCAGTCAAGGCGAGTAAAAAACAATGAAAAAAAATAAAACAATAAAATTTTTAGTTTTTCTTTCGTTCTGCCTCATTTGGGCCAGCCCGGCTTTAGCCGCCGTTGAAATTGTTTATCCGCCGATTAATTTACCTTTTGGGCAAACGCTTACTTTAAACAATGAATCCACGTTGGCGGAAGCTGTGATATATTTCTATTCCCTGTTTGCGGCCGTGGCGGCAATAATTGTTTTCACAATAATAGTTTGGGCCGGCTTAGAGATGGTTATTTCTTCGGGAAATGCGGGAAAATTCAGCGCGGCTAAAAAAAGAATTTTAGGCGCCATCGTAGGGCTGGTCGTATTGGCGTCTTCTTATATAATTTTAAACGCAATCAGCCCGATGTTAATTAAACCTAAAAATGTTGAATTGAATTGTGATACAACCCCGCTTCCCGTTTGCGCCGAATTTTTAACCAAAACCCCCGAAGGAAAAGAAAAAGTTTCGATTGAAATGAATGTTATCACCAAAGGAAGATTGGATTTACAACCGGGAGAAACATTAACAATTAAAAGATTCAGCGGGCTGAAAGAAGTATGGGGTTATTCCAAGCCGGATTGGGCCGAGGGAGAGCAATTGCTTTACAGAGATGAGAATCCTTTAACGCAAGAAACGCTTGATAATCCCCTGCTCTCACCTATTGTGATTACGCCCGCGATTAAATCCATCAAGATTTTTCCAAAGGTTCCCGGATTTTATTTATATAAAACCGAAAATTCAGCTCCCGTGTTTTTTGACCGCAGCCGCAATGATTTGAATTCTGCCGGAGGCCAAATTGAGATTATAGATAATTTTAAAAATAATGAGATGTATCACGGCATTGCTTTTAATCAGGTAAATTACAATAATTATGGAAAACCGAGCGCGTTTTCTTCCAGCGGGTCCCGCTGTTATGTAATCAATCCGTTAACTTGGAAAGATACTTTAATGAAAGTGCCGTTTGCCAAATCAATAATGATGTTTTCCGTAGGGTCCAAAGATAGTTTGCGTGACCGCGCCTCTGAAGAATTGGGCGAATTGGTTTTTTATAATACCGTGAATTGCGGCCAGGGAGACATTCAGGCCAGGGCGTGCACCTATCGCCCCGCCTATGGAGAAAGCTGGAAATCAAAATCCATTAATCAAGTTTGCCCGGAATGGCAGGGAGAAAAAATATTGTCATTCCGAATAACCGGTTCGTATGGAGTGGTTTTAACTGATTCAGCGGCGAATGATTCTTGCAAGTATTGGGATAAAGACGTGGCGAGCGTAAGCGATAATTGCATTGGCTATGATAATTTTTTGATTACCCAAAAGCCCCAAAATTTTTTTGTAATTCCCTATAATAACAAACTTTTATAATATGAACAAAAACATAAAATACTTGTTTTCTTCTGTGGCCGTTATTTTGTTTTGCCTTTGCCAAACAGTATTGGCAGTGGAAATTAAATATCCGGAAATATTCGGTCAAAAAATAACCGACCAAACCACAACCGCCGGTTTTACCGTGTATTTTTTTACCTTGGCAATCGCGCTCGGAGCCGTGGTTGTTTTTTGCGTAATGGTATCCGCCGGGCTTGATTTTGTGATGGCCGGCGGAGAGCCGACTAAAATAAGCGGAGCCAAAAAGAAAATAATGGGGGCTTTTATCGGTTTAATCCTTTTATACAGTTCGTATCTTTTGTTGAAAACCATAAATCCGGAGTTGCTTAATCCCAAAGTATCAACAATGAGCTGTGAGGAATTATTGGAAAACGAAGGAACGAAAAATGTTCCGGTTTGCGTGGACCATGTAAAAATAGTGGAGGAAAAAGAAACAAGATATTCCGAGATGACGCTGGAAAGCTCTAATAATTTAATTTTGGAAGAAAATGAAAAAGTGGTTATATTCAAATACGACAATGTAAAAGAAATTTGGGTATTCCCCTCTCCGTATTATAAGGGCAAGGCGACTAAGATTTACGATTATAAAAAATCAATTTTTCCGATAGAAATAACCAGTACTGAAGAGAAGCCGATCAAATCATTCAAAATAATTATGCACCAAGAAGGATTTTATTTTTATGACGGAGCGGGATTTACCGTGGAAGACGGGACGGGTCCCATTTTTAGCGCCAGCCCGATAAGCGATTTCAGCAACGTTAATTTTGACAATAAAACAAAATCAATTGATGTTGTCGCGCCAAGGTATGAAAAAGAACAAATAATGCCGATGGGAATTTTATTCCCTGAGCCTAAATACAGGGGTATTTGCGCAGTAGCCGAATCCGGGGTTATCAGCGATTTAAAGGATAAAGAAACATATATCTATGACGACGAAGCCCCGAAATTCGGATATGGCTCATTATCATCGGTTATTATTTTTACAACAAAAATAAACAATTCCACCACGGTTGATAAAAGCATGGGCACGGTTATTTTTTATAATACCAAAAATTGCGGGCAAAACACCGGACAACAAGATGAATTGGACGAAGAAACCCAAGAAATACCGGCGAATTGCGAGGTTCAAATCGCCCCGACTTTTGCCGCATTGGAAAAATTGATAAGCGCGTCCTGCCCGAAACTTTCCACTATCAGGTCTTTCCGGATAAACGGAGACTCCGGCGGGGTTGTTATAAGAAACGCCAACCAAAGGTGCCAATATTGGAATTTAAACGATGTGGCCGGAAGCGGAAATTGCTTGGCTAATATTGAGACGTCGGACATATTCAATCCGGCTTTTGGAGGAGTAAAACCGATTTCGTTTATGGTTTTCCCTGTAACTAAATAAGAAGAATTATGGAAAAAAGGAATAAAATTATTTTTCTGATAGAGGCAACCGCGGCCAATCTGTTTGTTGCTTTTAATGTTTTTGCCTTGGAAATTAAAGACTACCCTATTATAAACGGGCTGGTTTTACCGGTCCAGCCCACTTTTGACCAATGGGCCGGTTATTTTTTTAGCATGGCTTTGGTTATTGGAATCGTCGCCGCGGTTGGCGTGATAATTTTTGCCGGAGTCAGAATTTTATTTTCTAAAGGAGATACTGCCAGAACGGGCAGCTCCAAATCAATGATGGTTCGGGCGTTAGTCGGATTGGCGCTTCTTTTTGGATCGGTTCTTGTTTTGAACGCAATCAACTCCAATATCGCTTTAAGTAAGATAAAGCAAATAAAAGCGGGTGAAAATCTTGATGGCATTGTTTTGGTGGAAACAAAGCCGGACGGGAGCGAAGAAGTTTGGACAAATCAAGCTTACCCCCGAGTTGATTATCCCGTGACGGCCATTAGATGGATTTCCAACAAAGAGGATTTGCCCGCTATTTTTATATACCCGGAACCGAACTTTAAAGGCATCCCACTGGAAATAAAAAATGGCCAGAGCGCAGCCATGGCCGTGGGAAATTCTTTTGTGCTGGATTGGAGAACAATGGGAGTTTACCTTTATGATGATGAGAATTTAAAATTAAAAAACATAGCGGCTCCACTCCCCTTGACCATGAGCCAACCGGCGCTGGCCAAAGTTAATTTTGACAAACTAACCAAGTCAATCAGAATCAATAATCCGAAAACGGGCGGAGACGGTTTTGGGGCCATTATTTTCAGCAAGCCCGATTATCAAGGCAAGTGCGCGTGGTTAACCAAAGATATTAATAAATTATCCGAGGCAAAATCCAAAGACGAATTAAAAGAGGTTTCATCTGTTTATGTTTTTAGGACTACGGTTAATGTCCAAGGCGTGGTTTTTTACGGCAATGCTAATTGCAGCGATGGCAAGGATATAGAATTTACAAAATATCGGCCGAATTCCTGCAAGGTCATGTTGAAAAAAGCAGACGGCCAGGAAGCTTGGGATGTTAACCCTTATGGCAAAGAAACCAGTTTTAAAAGCGGATGCAGCGAAATGTATTACGATGAGGCCAAAGGGCCGATTATAGTGTCTATGTTGCCGGACGACAATACAGTCGTTTTATTGAAAGATAAAGATGGCAATTGCCAGATTTTTAAAAAACAAGGAAATGATAGGTGCATCAGCTCTATCAAATATGGAAATATTTACGCTCATGATAAAGAGATTTGGCCGGAGACCTATACGCTTTTGCCGCCTTTGCCCGAAAATCCATAGAGAAAATTACTTGGCAGGATAAATAATTTTACTTAATGCCTCCCAATCCCCTATTGTTAATGTTTCCGCCCTTTGGGCGGGATTTAGGCCGGCGTCAATCAGCCGGTTTTTTATTTTTTCTTTTTCCAATTTTAACCCAGAAGAAAGATTATTCAATAATTGTTTTCTGGGGGAAGAAAATCCAGCTTTGGCTATTTTGAAGAATTTTATCGCGGCTAAGTCGTGCCGCCTGTATGGGCTTAAGTTTATGACCGCGCTATCCACCTTCGGCTTGGGCCAAAAACTGTTTTTAGAAACGTAAAATAATATTTTCGGGTTGGCGTAATATTGGACTGCCACGGAAAGCAAGCTCATATTTGGCGGCACTTCGCAAATCCTTTGTGCCACCTCTTTTTGGACCATTAAAGTTATTTCGTCCGGCCGAGGATCTGATTCCAATAAAGACCTTATTAGGGGCGCGGTAATGTAATACGGAATATTAGCCACCACTTGATAGTGATGGCCGAGTTTTTTGAAAAATAGGCTGCCCCTGCCCTTTGCCAATTCTTTTAAAATATCGGCATTGATTATTTCCACGTTTTTTATGCCAAGTTTTTTCATTATTATCCGCAGCTCTTCGGCCAAGCGGTTGTCTTTTTCTACTGCCACCACCTTTTTGCTGTGGTAGGCCAAAAGAAGGGTTAGGGCGCCCAAGCCCGGGCCGATTTCCAAAACCGTAGCAGTCTTATTGAGCCCGGCCGACGCCACGATTTTATTAACGATATTTTTATCTTCCAAGAAATTTTGGCCCAAAGATTTTTTAGCCGAAATTTGCCTTTTTGGGGCATTATTGTGTGGCTTTTTAATGGTGGAAAAGTTCCTTGACATAGGGTTTAGAAGAGGTAAACTGGATATTATCTAGATAGTCTTACCTTTTTTCAGTATTATTATTTTACTTACAAGGCTTATTTTAACGAAACTTAAAACTATATTTTCCGCATTCAGATCTTTGAAGAGCCCGGAACTTAAAGATTATTTTAGAAGCCCCAAAGGCAGATTTTTTTGTTTATTGCTTACCCTATTGCTGGCTTGGGGAATTTTTATTGTTTTGCCTTTTAATAAAGGCGATAATAGCATCTTTGCCAAACCGTACAGTAATTTTATCAATATTGAACCGGGAACACAAGCCGCTCCAAGTTTAATCATAGGGGGAACCAGCGTTGTTAGCGCCGTGCCGTCCCCTATTTTTATTTCCTCGCAAAATTTGGGAACATTGTTGTCTGATATGGCGGATAATAAGGACGGCAATTCTATTATCAAATATACGGTGGAAAAGGGAGAAACTCTTTCGCAAATTGCCGACAAATTTAATATTTCCGTGGAAACAATTTTGTTGGCCAATGAATTGAGCAATAGCCGAATAGTTCCTGGCCAAGAATTAATGATATTGCCTACAAATGGAATTATCCATATGGTTGAAAAGGGAGATAGCGTTAAATCATTGGCCGCGTATTACAAAACGCAGCAAGAAGATATTATCAATTTTAATGATTTGTCCCAAGACGGAAGCATCTATGTAGGAGACATTTTGATTATTCCGGGAGGAAAAATGCCAATTAAACAAGCGTCCAAGCCGGCCATTAAAGATGTGGCTGATAGCGATTCTTCTGGTTCGTCTACTCAATTAACCTTGCCCGGATCTTATTTTATGATACCAACCAATGGAAAATTATCGCAAGGAGCCCATTTTTCTTACACCAGCAATGGCCACAGCTATTATAATTCGGTTGATATCGCCAACGATATCGGCACACCAATAATGGCCGCTGCCGGCGGGCAGATTCAAATTGTTAAGAACGCTTGGCCATATGGCAAGTATATTACTATTTCGCATCCGAATGGCGTGATAACTCTTTACGCGCACATGAGTTCTTTTGCCAAAGGAATTGTTTCAGGAATGGCTGTGACCCAAGGGCAAATTATCGGCTACATGGGAAATACGGGTAAAGTGGTAACCCTAGGCGGCACGGGCTCGCATTTGCATTTTGAAACCAGGGGTACCACCAATCCTTTAACCAAATATAAAACCGGCTCAATGGTTAAATAGCGTTGAGAATTTGATAGCCGCCTTCCGCCAACTGGCGGAGGCGGTTTTTTGTTGCGCAAAACCTAAACGTTTGTTTTGCGGCGGTACATTAAAGCTTCGGAAATATGCGGAAACAGGATTTTATCGGAATTATCTAAATCCGCGATAGTGCGGGCGACTTTTAAAACTCGGTGATAACCCCGCGGAGAAAGCTTGCCAGAATCAACGGCTTGTTTGAGCAACTCTTTGGATTCATCGTCAAATTGGCAATGCGTTTTAATTTCCGGGATTTGCATCTCCGAGTTTGTTAATATCTTTGAATATTTAAAGCGGCCAGCTTGTATTTCTCTGGCAAAATTAACGCGCGTTTTCACTTCTTTTTCCAGGGTTTTATTTTCTTCCGCGTTGAGTTTATCAAAATTTATTCTGGGGACAACAATAAACATATCAATCCTGTCCATTAACGGCCCTGATAATTTACGGCGGTACATTTGGATTTGCGATGCCGAGCAAGCACAAGTTTTTTCCGGGTCGCCGTAATAACCACAGGGGCAAGGATTGGCAGTGGCGAGAAAGATAAATCGGGAAGGCAGATGTATTTTTGTTTTCGCGCGCAAAATATTTATCTCCCCTTCCTCTAGTGGTTGCCTTAACGATTCCAAAACATCGCGGTGAAATTCCGGCAGTTCGTCCAAGAATAGAACTCCTTTGTGCGCTAAGGTTATTTCTCCGGGCACGGGCGGATTGCCGCTTCCCAAAAGCGCGGCTTCGGATGAGGTATGGTGCGGGTTGCGAAAAGGAGGGTCAACAACTAAAGGATAATCAAGAGGCAATAATCCGGAGACGCTGTAAATCTTGGTTACTTGGAGCGAATCACTTAAATTCAGGGGCGGAAGAAGCCGAGCAAAGGATTTGGCTAATAAGGTCTTGCCCGTGCCCGGAGGGCCTTCCATAAGCAGATTATGGCCTCCGGCAGCAGCTATTTCCAGCGCCCTTTTGGCGTATTCCTGGCCCTGCACCCAGCCGATATTCGCAGCGTTTTCATCGGTTTTGAATATTTTTTCTTGCACTCCCCCGGGTTCTTCGCCGATTGTTTTTATGCCTTCCAAGTGGGAGATGGCTTCTTTGAGAGTTTCAAATCCGAAAATTTTAATGCCCTTTACGAGCGCGGCTTCCGCCGCGTTGGCCTTGGGCAAGAGGAGCTCTGCAAAGCCGCTTTCTTTAGCCGCGCTGGCGATAATTAAAGCGCCTTTAATCGGTTTTAGCCTTCCGTCTAAAGACAGTTCACCCACAATCATTTTATCGTTGGGATTAAAAGAAGTTTGGTTTGTCGCCAAGAGATAACTTAAGGCAATCGGCAAATCAAAAAGCGCCCCTTCTTTTTTAATTTCCGCGGGCGCCAGATTGACTATTATTTTTTTGGTTTGTTCGGTTGGGCTCTTAATATTGCTGTTTTTGATGGCAAAGTCAACTCTTTCTTTAGATTCGTCAACCGATTTTGTCGCCATGCCGACAACATTAAAAGAGCGAAGCCCGTTCGTGCACTCAACTTCCACTTCAATAATTTGGGCGGATATTCCCAGGATTGTTGAAGAAAAGACCTTGGCGCACATAATGTTTTATTTATTGGCGCTGCAATCATTGCAATAACGCGCTTCCGGAAAAGCCCTCAACCGGTCTTCGGATAAATCCTTATTGCAATTTTCGCATTTGCCGTAAGTGTTGTTTTTTATTTTTTCCAGGGCCAATTTAACGTTTTTAAGGTCTTCTTCCAATACGTATCCAACTGGTAGAATGTTTTCGTATTCTTCCACTTCCGTGGTTTCGTCTTCAATATCGGTATTGGTTTCGTCGTTTGGAAAACCGGCCTCCCAATGGTCGCTCCCCTCTTTGCTGCGGTGGGCGATGGTTTCCAATTCTTTTTCTAACTCCAATTGTTTTATTTCCAATTGATTTTTAAATTCCTCTATTAGTTTTTGGTCCATTTTATTTTTTTACAATTAAAAATATAATTAAGGCAACGATTAAAATATAAATTGCCCGAATCATTAATTTTTGAAAAATACCGGCAGGTTTACGCATTTTTGTCTAATTTTTCGTTAACGGTTGAAATTTTATCTTTAATTGACTTAACGTTTGCGGCAAAACCCTGGTATTTCGTTCTTAGCTCTTCTCGCATAGTTTCTATTTTTCGGCTTTCGTCTTCGGTTTCCCATCTTTTTTTCTCAATCTCGCGGCGTTTTTCTTCAATCGCTTTCCGTTCTTGTTCCAATTTTCTGAGATCATCCGGAGTTACCGCCATATCGCTTCTTTTTTCAATGACTTTTATTTCTTCTTCAATTGTTTTTTCTTGTTTAGCGATATCGCTTAAGCGCTTATCCGACGCATTTTTTTGGTCGGTATTATCTAGCATTAATTCCTTAATGCTATTGGCTTCAACTTCCGCTTTTTCCAGGTCGGTCAAGAGTTCGGTTTTTTCTCCGCTATAAATTATTTTATCGCGGTCTCTTTTCAACAAATCCAATTCCATGTTAAGTTCTTTTTCCCGGGCCAATATCTTTTCAAAAGTAAGATTAAACTCGTTTAACTGCAAGCGTAAGGATTTAATTTCGTCTTCTTTTTTGTTTTTTTCCAATTCCACCGTATTCCTTTCATCCTCCACCTTCCAGCGTTCTTTTTCCATATTTCTTTTTTCTTCGGGAGTGCCAGCAGATTCTTCTTTCGCTTCGGTGGCTTTTTTAATTTCTTCAATTCTTTTCTTTCTTTCAATTATCAACTCAAGGCGTTGTTTGGTTTTGTCAATTTCTCTTTCAATGTCTTTTTTTCTTTCTTCAAACGGTATTTTTTCGTCCGCGATTTGAGTAATGCTTTGTTCAATCTCAAAAATCAAATCGGTTATTTTGCGCATTTTTTCTTTCGGATCCTCCTCCTTTTCTTTTATGACGAAGTCGTCCTCCATCGCCAATTCATTCGGTTCGGGTTCTTTTTTGGCCTCGCCTTTCTTTTTGTTTTGAACTTTAAGATTATTCAAGGAAATGATCTCATCGTCTTTTATTTCCGGCATAGACTCCTCTTCCGGCTCTTCGATGGGCAAATTAACGCCTTCCAATCCTTGGCCTTCGCTTTCAAAGACTTCATTATCTTTTAAGCCTTGTTCCGAAAGGCCGGAAATTTCGCCAATGTCAATTTGTTCTTCCGAGGTTGGCACTTCCATTTCTTCCAATTCATCAATCGCCAGGCCGAGTTCTTCGTCTTTTGGAGTTTCTTTTGTTGAAATGACCGGCATTTCCGCGGGTTTTTCTTCTTGCGCCGAAGATAAGGCTTCCACGGGTAATCCCGTCGGCCCTTCTTTTGGCTTTGTTTCGGCTTCCGTTTTTGTTAGCCCGGCGCCCGGGGGCAAATCTTCAATGCGCGGCTTTAATTCTTTTTCTTCTTCACTATCGCCTTTATCCACTTTAATTTTTATTTTATTTTCTTTTTCTGGGATAACGATAGCGTGGCCATCCGTTGGTTGGCTGTTGATTGCCATGGGTAAAACCGGCTCTTCCAAAGGAGTCTGTTCCATTTGTTCCAGTTCTTTTTCTTTTTGCGCTAAAGCGGCAATCGCAGCTTTTTCTTTTTCCAGCTGATTGATAACATTTTCTTTTTGGGTGACCAAATTACCCCCGGCCTTGGCGGTTGATTCCCTTTCGGCGGCGGCAATGTCTTTTTTCATTGTCCGTATTTTGCTCGCTTCTATTGTGAAAATATTTTCCTCCATAGGAAAAAAGTAGAGAGATTTTTAAATTTATTTCTTTGCTTCTTTTAATGATAGATTAATCCTGCCTTGTTCGTCAATAGAGATGACTTTTACCGGAATTACATCGCCGAGTTTTACCACGTCTGTAACTTTTTCAACGCGCTTATTGTCCAATTGGGAGATGTGGACTAAGCCTTCTTGTCCGGGTAAAATTTCCACAAACGCGCCGAAATCCAAAATTCTTTTAACTGTGCCTTGGTAGAATTCGCCGACAGTGACTTCTTTGGTAAGGCTGGTAATCCAATCAATGGCTTTTTGGGCCGATTCCCCGTCCAGGGCGGTAATAAATACTTCGCCGGTGTCTTCAATATCTATGGTTACGTTACAAGCGTCAATAATTTCATTAATAATTTTACCGCCGGTGCCGATAACGTCACCGATTTTTTCCGGATTGATTTTTATGATGAAAATTCTGGGAGCATACGGAGATAATTCTTTCCTCGGCTCGGCAATAATGTTTTTCATTTCCTGCAGTATTTCCAAGCGGGCCGGCTTGCTTTGCTCCAGCGCTTCTTTGATTATCTTATCGGTGATCCCGCGGACCTTTAGGTCCATTTGCAAAGCGGTAATGCCTTGGTCGGTGCCGGCGACTTTAAAGTCCATGTCGCCATAATGGTCTTCTTCTCCTTGCACGTCGGTTAAAACCGCGTAAGCTTTTTCTTCCGTGCTCTTGGCATTATTCATTTCCATCATTAAGCCCATGGCAATGCCGGAAACAGGGCGCTTAATGGGAACTCCCCCATCCATTAAAGCCAAGCAAGCTGCGCAGGTGGAAGCCATAGAACTGGAACCGTTTGAGCACAATACTTCCGAGACAACACGAATGGTGTACGGGAACTCTTCAGCCGGCGGCAACATTGGCTTCAAGGCTTTTTCGCCAAGCATGCCGTGTCCGATTTCTCGCCTGCCCGGTCCGCGCATCGGTCCGGTTTCTCCAACGCTGTATGGAGGAAAGTTATAATGGTGCATAAATCTTTTCTTGTATTGGGATTCCATTTCTTCCATTATTTTTTGGTCTCCCGGAGCGCCTAAAGTTAGAAAAGATAAAACTTTGGTTTGTCCGCGGGTGAATAAGCCGGTGCCGTGGGCTCGTTTGAATAATCCCACATTGCAGCCGATACATCTTAATTCAGTGATTTTTCTGTCGTCAACTCGCAATCCTTTTTTGATCGCCCCTTCATGCATTGTTTTTTCAGCTTCCATTTCAAAAATTGACAATCCCCTCCTCAATTGGTCCGAGTCGTCGTTCAGCCCTTTCAAATGTTCGGCCAGTTCGTTTTTTAAATCTTCGACTGATTCGGTTTTTTCAAATAAGGCTTTTTCCAAGCGGTTGCCGATAAAATTAACGACTTCTTTTTCAAGTTCTTCGTTGATAGAATAATCTTTAATTTTAATTTTTTCTTTGCCAACTTCTTTTTGGATTTTTTCTTGGAATTCAATCAAGTCAGTTTGTATTTTTTTTGTTTCCCTGATGGCCTTTAAAAACAACTCTTCCGGCGCTTCGTTCATTCCGGCTTCAATCATGTTAATAAGCATTTCTTTGCCGGATTCTGATTTTAAGGCGGAAATTATCAAATCCATTTTACTCGTTTCCCTTTGTTCAATGGTTGGAAAAGGAATTATTGCTCCGTCTTTTTCCCCGATTCTTAAAGCCGCTACCGGGCCGTTCCAAGGGATATCGGAACAAAACAAAGCCACTGACGCGGCGAACAAGCTTAAAGTGGCCGGATCGGATTCTTGGTCCCAAGACAGGCAAGTAATGATTACTTGCACTTCATGGTGTAGATCCGGCGGAAATAGGGGCCGGATGGCGCGGTCAATCAAACGGGAAGTTAAAACCGATTGTTCGGACGGACGGCCTTCCCTTTTCATAAAGCGGGAGCCTAGAATTTTTCCAACTGCGTAATATTTTTCTTCATAGAGAACGGTTAAAGGAAAAAAGTCCGCGTTTTCAATTTCTTTTTTGGCGATAACGCAGTTTGCCATTACAGCCGTGTCGCCGTATCTTACCAATACGGAACCATTGGCTCTTTCAGCCAATCCGTTAAATTCCACGATTAATGGTTTTCCGTTTAAGTTTATTTCAAATAATTTGGTTTCCATAATTTTTTACAGATACAAAAATACGGCCCTATGATTTAAGGCCGATTTTTTTAGTAATCTCTTTATAAGTCTTCTCATCGGTCTTTTGTAAATATTTCAAAAGTTTTCTTCTTTTGGAAACCATTTTCAAAAGTCCTTTTTTGGAATGAAGGTCTTTTTTATGTTCTTTTAGGTGTTCTAAAAGGCGTTCAATTTCTTCTGTTAATAAAGCAATCTGAACTTCCGCTGACCCGGTGTCTTTTTCGTGGGTCTTGAATTTTTCAATAATGCTTGTCTTGTCTTCTGGTGATAACATATTTTTATTATTTATGTTTGTTATGCGCCTTGCCCCAGTAATATTTTAACCGAGACAGGTGTCTGTTCGTTATTTAGTTGTATAAATGTATATCGGATTTTACTAAATCCGATACCTCGTCACCGGAGCTCCTCGGTCTTTTATGTCGCTAAGTGTCCGTTGTGCCCCGTGAGGGATTCGAACCCACGACCTTGAAGTTAAGAGCTTCCTGCTCTACCGACTGAGCTAACGGGGCGCGCCGCATTTATTTTACGGGTTCTTGGGAGTTTTAAAAAATTGTAAAAGCCAATTACTTTGTGTTTCTCCTCCGATAAAACTGACAAACCAGTAAACCAGCAACCACGCGCTGTAAGCGACAAGTAAACCAATAACAGCGTAAGTGATCATATCTTTGCCGCTTTTGAATTTAGCCGGGTCTCCGGCGGATGTCATCATTATAAAGCCGGCGTAAGCACACCATAAAACAGCCAAAGGCGGGATTAATTGAAAAAGAATAAAATTTATTACTCTTTGCACTAAACAGAATAAGGCCGCGAAATCACAAGGTGGCTGGCCTTCGTTGCCACAACATACAATTGCCCCGCAATCTGTGCAAGCAGCTGCGTTGGCTATAATTGGAAAAGCAATAAAAAGCAAAAAAACAATGCCAATAATAATAGAAAAGTGTTTAAATTTATGCTTTAAAACCATAAGTTTTGGTTGCTAATCTGGTTTTGAGTATAGTTTATTTTGTTTAAAAAATCAAGCCGTGGCGCGTCTGCACGTTCGAATTAAGGCAATTGTTCTAGCGGTACTGCTCGGCAGCACTGCCCTCTGCCGAGGCCAGCATTTCGTCGCCTTCGTTCCTCAAGATTCGCCTTCGTGTTTTATTCCCAGCAGCACTGTCCTGGCAGGAGTTCGTCTTTTTTCCTGTTGGAATAAGTGGGCAGGATTCGCCCTCAGATAAATTCTTGGAAGCCCCGGCAGCCCCCGCAGTAGCGGGGATTGCTGTTTTCTAAATGCGCTTCGCTTATTAAGAAAACAGGGAAGATTCGCTTTCTTTCCTGGTGGAATAAGTGGGCAGGATTCGCCCTCAGATAATTTTCTAGTGAAAATTTCTTCGGGCCCCGCTCGGCGCCGTCGCGCCTCCGCGTTCGAATCCTGCCAAGATACAAGTTAAACTAAAAAGTGGTACAGAATACCACTTTTTAGTTTAAGAAGTGCCCCCGGCAGGATTCGAACCCGCACCACTGGTTCCGAAGACCAGGACTCTATCCGTTGAGCTACGGGGGCTAACAATATTATTCTTGTATATTGCCTTTTTTGTTGAGTTTTTTCAAGCCCTTAATTCGAAAAGGAGGAATGCCGTCTTGGTCAAAAAATAAGCGATTTTCTATGAGTTCCCTTTTTTTATCGCCTTCGGCGCTTTGTATTTCTTTTAACGGGCTAAGCCTTTTAGCAAATACCGGCAAAAGAGAAAGCATTAAAAGCAAACCGGCGGGTTGCCAAGGCAGAACGGTAAATCCCAAGAAAATACCCGTAATTAAGGATAAGATTGTGCCGACTGCGGCGGTCCAAATAAAAGTGAAAAGAATGCAAGGAATCAAAATTATGGCAAGAAGCTGCCAAGAAAAAGCCAAGACCGCGCCGGCCAATGTCGCGAGCCCCCTTCCTCCGCGCCCGCCAACAAAGATTGACCAATTATGCCCGAAAATAGCCAAGACTCCGGCAATAGATTGGACATACGGATCCAGCCCGTATTGTTTGGCGATGTAAACAACCAAAAAACCTTTGGCGCCGTCTAAAAGAAAAGCCAAGATTCCGGGAACCTTACCCACATTTTTCATTACATTGCTGGCCGAGCTTTTTTTCCAGCCTACTTCAAAAACGTTTTTTTTGGAAAATATTTTTGTGACCAAATAACTGAACGGAATAGCTCCGACTAAGTAAGATCCGGCAAGAATTATAATTGCAATAATAGCTTGTTGCATTTTAGTTGGTTAAATATGTTTTGTTTTTTATGTTTTTGATTTGTTCTTTTAAGCGGTCTTTGTGCGCGATTAAAACCAATAAAAGCGGCAAAAAGACAATTAAGAAAATACTTGGATTTAAGAAATAAATTAGAACCACGCCCGCGATTTCACCAAGCAGCCGGCCGATTATTTGATTGCTGATGGCATTGGGTATTAATTTTTTATTTAATTTATGCCCGGCCAAAATTTCTCCGATAATCATAAATAAAATAACGGCGACAAACCAATACCAAGCTAAAATCGGTGAAAGGTATAAAATAATGCCGAATAACGTTGCCGCTCCCCTGCCGCCTTGGAATTTGATGTACGCGGAATAATTGTGCCCGAGAATTGAGAAGAAGCAAGCGATTGCGACAGCGGCGAGAGATAAAGTGGCAAAAGAGATATTAACGCAAAGCGGGCAGAATGAAATCGCGGAAGCAGCTAGGAGTTTTTGGGTTAAAATAATAGTCAAAGCTCCTTTGCCCGCGTCCAAGAAAAAGACAACCAAAAAAGAAAGAGCTCCGATTGCTTTACCTTTTTTTTGCGTGGCAATGCGCAAAGTGTTTAACGCGCCAATGTTTTTAGAGCCGAAATCGCGCGGGTCTTGCTTGAAGACTAATTTATTAAACGCAAGCGCGAATGGGATTGAACCGATTAAATAAGAGAATAGCCCAACAATGAACAATATTAATAAATATGGCATAGAGAATTAATTTAAGTTAGTCTTGAACAGTGCAGCAGATCAAAGCTCCCGGACCGACATGAGCTCCGATAACCGGGCCCATCGCGGCAGTAAATTCTATCTTTGCTTGCGGATAATTTTTAGCGAAAAGCTCTTCCAGGCTTTTCGCTTCCGTTGGGTTATCGGCGTGCGAAATAGCAATGCTGACTTTTTTTCCTTGCGCCAAAGGCTCTTTTATAATGCTTTCCACTTGCTTAAATAAAGCATTGGCCGTGTCCTTGGCTTGCATTTTTAGATTGGCTGGTTTTACGGCTCCGTCTATCATGGACAAAAGCGGGCGCATTCCCAATTTTTGCATTTGCTCCATCAACACTGCCACAGTGTGGCTTATTCTTCCACCGGCTTCCAGCCAATAAGGCCCTTCCAGCATGCCGAAAAGTTTGGTTTGATTCTTTTGTTTTTCCAATTTTTGGGCAATTTCTTCTATCCCAACTCCCTGTTCATCCATTTCCCCGGCTTTAATAGCCAACAATGTTTCAGCAGCATCCGCATTGTAAGAATCCACTATGAAAATTCTTTTTTGATCTTCTTCGTTAAACATTTTTTTGGCTTGGACGGCCGAATTGTAAGTTCCCGAAATAACCGAGCTGATTGTTATAGCTAAAACATATTGGCTTTTTTGGAGCGCTTCATCAAAGGCTTTTTTAAATAAACCCATGGACGGCTGGGAAGTTTTAGGCGTGGTTTTTACTCCTTGTTTTTTGGCTTCACGCATTTTCGTAAACATATCGCCGGACAAATTTTCTCCTTCCGGCCAGTCAAGCTTAAAAGGCGCGATAATAAATCCGAAGCGTTGCATCAATTCTTCGGTCATTGGCGCGCTTTGTCCCAAAATAATGGTTGTATTTTTCATGTATTTATAATTAAGAATTAATTATTGTTGCCAAGAGAAAATTAATGAACCCGGGCCTATGTGCGCGCCAATCGGATAACAAACCGAGCCGATATAAACCAGCTCCAAATCGGCTTGGTTTTTAATCAAACTTTCCAGTTTTTCGGCTTGTTCCGGATTGTCGGCGTGAGTAATCGCGATTTTTATTTTTTTATCTTCTTGCCTGATTGCCGCGGTTTGTTTGGAGAATTCTTCAAAAAGCGTGTTGGCCAGGCCTTTTAGATTTTTTTTAATGCTTACGATTGAAAGTTTGCCTCCGCGTAAACCGAAGATCGGTTTAATATTCCTAATCTCGGCTTGGTTTAAGGCTATTGGCAGAAAACTGGGCAATCGGCCGCTGGCTTCAATCCATTTCGGCTTTTCGTAAGCTCCTACCAATTTAAAATTGGATAATTCTTTTTTTATTTGGCTAACGACATCTTCTATTTTCAGCCGGGTATCTTTTATAAGTTCTGCGACCCTTAAAATAACCAGCCCCTCGCTGCCGCTTCCGGCAAAAGAATCAATGATAAAAACTTTGCTTCGCAAATTATCCGGCAAGAATTTTACGGCCTGCAGCGCGGAATTATACGCTCCGGATATTTTTGAAGAAAACGTAACACAGACAATATTTTCAAATTGTTTTAGTTTTTCTTGGAAGGCATTTAAAAAACCGCTAACAGAAGGTTGCGAAGTTTTAATCAAGGCTTTGAGCCCTTGCTTCTCTCCCTCGCGTATTTTTTGATAAACATTTCCCGGGAATTCCGACAATTCGCCATATTCAATTTTAAAAGGCACAATGGAAACATTATTTTCTTTAATTAATTCCTCAGGTAAATCCCCCATTTCATCCGCTACCAACCCAATGCTTTTTTTATTGTTTATTTCTTCCATTAGTTTGTTTATTTAAGAATCCATCCCACGAATAAGCTGTGCGGACAAGCGTTAATGCTCGTAACCGGATCAGTAATGCTGATAAACGAAATATCGGCTTTTTTCGTTGTTTTTAATTGAGTTTTTAATTTATCCGCTTCTTCCAAGTTGTCGCCGTGCGCGATAACCACCCTTATTTTTTTGCCGTTTAACAAATCGTGGCGAGTTAAGCGTTCTATTTTATTAAATAAGACGGAAGCGAAATCTTCGGACTTTACCCTTTCCACCGGCACGATGCGGCCGCTTCTTTTTTCAATAAGCAAATAATCTTTTTTTGGTTCTTCTTTTTGAAACCACATTCGGGCCGGTTGTTTTTCTTTCTTCCACCAGCGGGAATTTTCAAAAATTCCGTAAAAGCGGATATTAGGAATAATGTTTTGCAAGCGCGAAACAACTTCTTTTATTTTGCGCTGTTCCCGAATTAATTCAATGGCTTCCAAAACCACCAAGGATTGGCCGGCGCTGATGTTGTACGAATCAATTATGTAAACTTTTTCTTTTTGGTTCCAGGGCAGCATTTCTCTTGCCTTTAGCGCGGAATTATAGTTGTTGGATAACTTGGAACTGCTGACAATTGCCAATACGCTTTCAAATTTTTCCAACTGCTTTTTAAACGATTCCATGAAAAATTCAGGTGAAATCGGGTTAATGGTTGGTTTGGTGTTTAGGCCTTTTTTCTTAGCCTCTTTTATTTTTTCGCAAACATTTTCTCCGGCCAAATTTTGTTCTTCGGGCCAGTTGATGCGGAAAGGAATAACTTCAATGTCGTAATGTTGGATGATTTTTTGGCTTAAGCCCGCGCGTTCATCAATTACAATGCCGATAGATACGTCTTTCAGAACCGATTCGGCTCCAACGATTTCCATGGCCATATCCTGCAAACGCAAATTTTCTACTGCGCCCATTTTGGAAATAATATCCCTGACTTCATACGGGTCGTCGGTATGGATATGGATTTTGGTCCTCTCCCCCACTTGAATAATGTCCAAGCAATTGCCAAGATATTTTAATTTGTTTCTTATCTCGTTTTCTTTAACGTCCGTCCTTCTCATCAGGGCCACTACTTCATAACGGTTGGATAAAATTTGCACGAATTTTCGCGTGGCTGATTCTTCCTTGCTTAATAGCGAAGAGCTGATTGAGGTCATTGAGTCAGTCTGCTCCGAGAGAATATCCAAATAGGTTTCCAAGATCATTAAAAAGCCCAAGCCGCCGGCGTCCACGACCCCGGCTTTTTTTAATAGTTCCATTTTTTCCGGAGTTTCCATTAAGGCCGTGTTCGCGGATTTAAACGCTTTGGAAAATATTTTGACAAGGTCGGTTTCTTTTTTGGCATACTCAGAAAAAGTTTCAGCAAAAGCCCTAATCACGTCTAAAATAGTTCCTTCTTTCGGGTTCTGGATAGAGTCTTTCGCCCGTTCATAACCTTGATAAAAAGCATTGCCTAAAGTTTTCGCGTCAGCATCCTGGTTGTCCAAGGCGAGAATAAATCCGGCTAAAAAACCGGTATAAATTATGCCCGTGTTTCCTTGGGCCGCGGTTAAAGCCGCGTCCAGGGCGGCGGCGCCAAAACTTTCCATGCCGTCAAAGTCTTTTTCTTGGATGGCATCTTTAATGCCCTTGAGCGTGGCGGCCAGATTGGTTCCCGTGTCTTGGTCCGGAACCGGAAAAACATTTATTTTGTTTACGTTTTCTTTATCCCTCTCCAAGCGTTCGGCGGAGAAGATAAACATTTTTTTTAGTTCTTGATGGGTAAGTATTTCCATAATTCAAAAAGAGGAATTTTTGTTTTTCCCCTTTTAATTCTATTTAATTCTGCCTTCCAAGTCTTCAAGTAATTTTCTTGCCAAATCTTTGCCTCCTAGACCGAAAGCCAACCCAAACGTGATAACAATTAAAGCCACAAAGCCGATAAAAATGCTCAATATCAGGGTTGGAACAATGTTTAATTGGTAGAGAATGGCTAAGGCGGCCAATATCCAGGTTGCCCAAGAAATAATATCCCCCAAGATTCCAGAATAAGTAATCTTTTCTTTTTCAAGGCTGACTAGCACGATTTTTTTGGAAAACCCGGCGATGTAAATCGCAAAGATGAAAATTACTATTGAAATCAGAATATTGGGGAAATAATTAATAACGGACATTAAGACGGTATTGACCTGATCCAGCCCGATAATGTCAAAAAATACGGTAAAGAATAATAAAATAAAAAACACTTCAATGATTAATCCAAAGAATTTGGCCACGTCCAAGCGCGCGTCATAACGGTCAAAAAAACTTTCCCAGCCCAATGTTTTGGCCATTTGGTTTAAGCGCATTTTCGCGAATAAATCAACAACCATGTTTTTAATCCTCATGGAAACGAGCCAGCCGACGATTAAAATGAAAAGACCCCAAAGCAGGTTTGGCGCGTTAATGAAAGCATTTTGTGAAAAAATGTCTAAAATGGATGTCATATTGTTATTTTTATATTATATTACCACTTTGCTTTGTGCAAGCCCAAACTATACCCGATTCGATTGAAAATAATATGGATAAAAAAGGTCATAACAAACAAGATTAACCAGAAAACAATGCCCAAGTGAGCAACAGGTTCAACAAAAATAAAAGCGCCGATAACGTAATTAGTTTGATCAAAGGGAATAAAAGGAAAGCCGGGCCTAAGCTTTAAGCGGCGTTTAATAAAAGCAAAAGAAATGTCACCGAAAAGAATGCCCGCGGCCAAGAGCAGTCCGAAGGCCAATCCCCCGAATTGGTAATAAGAATTAAATCCCAGGGATTCATAAATGCCCAAGTGAAAATAATGGTTTATTTGGAAAAACAGTTCGGTAAAAATACTGCAAGCGATTAACTCCGCCACCAATCCTCGCCAGGTCTTATGATTGCCCAAAATAGGCGCGCCCCACAAGGTTTTGTTATTGTCTATGGGAGAATTTAAAATATTAACCTTGTTGATTAACGGCGGAATGGCGTTGGCAATGTAAGCCGGCCAAAAGAAATAGAAAATAATCCAAATATAGTATAAATAGGAAATCATTTTTTGAATAATTTAGGTTCAGTTCCTTTTAATAATCGTTGAATGTTCTCGCGATGCGCCCACCAAATAATCAAAACATAAAAAATTCCAAGCGTTACATATATATAGGAATGGGTATGGTACCAAAAAATAAAAGGAACAATAATGAAAATAATAATATTGGTAAGGCTCATTGTTTGGATTAAGAGTAAGGCGATAATCCAGATTCCAAGCAAAACGAGTGCCCATTTCCATCCCATTACCATAATAATTGAAGCATAAATTACAGATACGCCCTTGCCGCCTTTGAATTTTAACCAAACCGGAAAGATATGCCCGAGTACGGGAGCAATGCTTATTAATGCCAATTGCCAGTCCAGTTGAAAATAAAAACTTCCTATATATATAGGAAGCACCGCTTTGGCAATGTCCAAGGCGCCAACCAAGATTGCGTATTTTATTCCCAATGATCGGGAAACATTAGTGGCTCCGATATTGCCACTTCCCCGTTTTCTTATGTCTATGTTCTTGGTTTGTGAGATTAAATAACCAAAAGGGATTGAACCGAACAGGTAGCCCAGTAAAATTAATAAAAATAAAATGAGTTGGCTTTGCATTGTTTGAATTAATATTGTTTATCCTCAACGGCATTCTCATAATGTTTGATGAGCGCCTTTTTATTGTTGAGGTCTATGACAATAGTAATTATATCAATTTGCCTCTCTGTGGTCAAAGATAGTTTATTGTTTTTAAGCCAAAATTCAGCCATTATTTTTAAACGGTTTTTCTTTTTTTGGTTTATTTTGCTCGTGAGGGGTATTCCTACTCCCCTGCTTTTTCTCTTAGCCTTAACCTCAATAAAAATATAAGTCCTTTCTTTTTTGGCAATCAGATCAATCTCCCCTATTTTTTTATGGGTAATATTGCTGATTAAGCTGTAATTTCTGTCCAAGATTTTATATCTTTTTTTGAGTAAGTATTTTTCAGCTATTAATTCCCCTATTTGCCCGATATTTGTTGTGGAATATTCAATCATTAGTAATAATTATATTGCAAACTGGACAAAATGGCAAAATATTGTATGTCCACAATCCAATTTTAATGGACATTTGAGCGTTATAAAGGATATTATTGTGGACATGGTGGACAACTTGGTGGACATAATCGTGTCCACAATTGTCCACAATAATGTCCACTTGTCCACATATTTGTCCACAATCAGTCTTAGTGGACATAGTGGACACAATTATAGGCACAGTTCATCAAATTAAGGCATATTTTATGTCCACAAAGAGAAATAATAAGATAAAAATTAGTAATATTTTCTCTTTAATAGAGTTTTATTAAATTATTAGTTTGGTTAAAGTTATTGATTTTTAAAAATTAAAAAATAACATTATAGGTTTATTATGTCGCACAATATTATAAATTTACGTATTTAAGCGACGAATGATTTGTTGTTTTTGAGAAAATAAAATATTTCTAAAAACTAATTATGCTAAAAATAGTACATTATTTCAATTAATAATATAGATATATCTTAGTGGACATAGTGGACACAATTGTGGACATAAAGTAAAAATGTTCCACGTGGAACATTAAAAAAGGATAAATTTTTACAAAATGTTCCACGTGGAACACATAATTTTATTATTTTTTAATTTTTGTAGGGTTAAATCATTAGTTATTTTTAGGGGTAATGAGTATTTTTTTGAAAATGAAATTATTAAAAAACATACATCATTAATGATTTGTTTTTTATTGGCAATGATTTTTTAAAAAAGCCACAAAATGATGTGTTGTTTCAAGGGAAGTAAATATTTTTTAAAATATAATTTGGTCAAAAAAGCAACATCATTTATAATTAAGAAAACTTGGTGAATAAAAATCAAATTTTGGGATGGTGTTCCACGTGGAACATTATAAAAACAAAAATAATTATATAAATATAATTAAAATGATATTTTATTTTTAGAGAAACAATGTTTTAAAAAATTATGAATAGTCTAAAAAAGACACATCATTCGTCGCTTAAATGCGTGAATAAAGAATATTAATTGATTGCAAGAGAGGGGAGCAGTTATTTTTTATGTTCCACGTGGAACATTTTGATATTATAAAATATTTTAATTATTTTGTAAATATAAAAGCTGCCCCCCTGGGCAGCTTTTGATTGAAGCGGGTGGATCCGACGAGAATCGAACTCATATTGCTGCTGTGTGAAAGCAGTATTTTAGCCATTAAATTACGGATCCGGTTGTTATTATATGGAAAAGTGGGAGGAAGAATTATATTTATTACTATACAGCTTTCCAAATATTATTAATTAATTTCATTTTTTTGCTAATTGTCCATCCTTTTATCTGTTTTCCACGGCGTCGTGCGGATAACAATGAATTAGGGGTTTCAAAATAGACGAGCATCACGGGTCTTCGCGCTCTTGTCCAAGCAGCCGCCTCTCCTGAATTATGTTCATTTATTCGGTTTTTTAGGTTTATTGTTGAGCCACAATAAATGCTTTTATCAGAACATAGTAATAAATATGTATAAAAATTTCCTTCGACAGGCTCAGGGCATTCGACTTCTTTTATTGTAGGCAATCTAGTTTTCATTGTGGTTATTGGTCGAAGACCATGAGCGAAGTGCTCTTCAAGAGCACGAAGTCGAATGGTCGGGATGCTGGGAATTGAACCCAGATTACAGACTCCCGAAGCCTGCATAATGCCTTTATATTACATCCCGTATTATTGTGGACACGATTGTGGAAAAATAGTGGACATTCTGGACATCTTAGTGGACAATTGTGGACACAAATGTGGACATAAAATGTCCACAAAAACTAAATTTATGTCCACAAAAATGCCTTAGTGGACAAACATGCTTATTTTTTTTGGATAAGCAGTGGACCCGAGGAGAATTGAACTCCTATCTCTACTATGCGAAAGTAGTATTATACCGTTTAACTACGGGCCCCGAAAAGTAAAATTAAACCCAGTATTTGCCTTTAATCTTTTTATTTTGCTCAGTTTCCAGTAAAGACTTCTGTTCACGTGCTTCGTCGCGTAATTCCACCAGCTGGGCGTCGCTTAAAATAGAAAGTTCTTTAGATTTGGCTTGAAGAAACTTTTTTGTATTATTTTTCGGGTCTTTCAATACTTCTTCTAACAAAATATCAAGGATTTGTCCAATTCTTGGACCCGGAGAGATGTTTAACAGGCTCATCAAATCTTGTCCGTTTATTTTCAGCATTTTCACGGAAATTGGATCTTGTGAGACCTTGTCAATCATATATTTTAAATGCCTTAACTTATAAGGTTCGGCTTTCGGGCAGCCGGAACCGATGCGATCCGCCATTCGCAATTTTAGTAAATCTTCCATATTTTCCTTGCCAACGTTTTTAATCAGGCGGCGGATTGAAGCTTCCTTAACCTCGTCTACATTGTAATAAAAGAGATGATATCTTACCAAGGTAATGATTTTTTCCGTTTCTTTATTGGGGAAATGCAAACGTTCCAGTATTTTTTTTGCCATTTTTGCGCCCATCATTTCGTGGTTGTAAAACGTGGCGTTTACGCCATTGCCGCTTTTGGTTCTGGGCTTGCCAATGTCGTGCAACAAAGCGGCCAGACGGATGGGGAAGTCAAAGCTCTTTTTTGCGGTAAAATCCAGGGATTCCAAATTATGTTTATAGCAATCATAAACATGGTGTTTGTTTTGCGCCACGTCGCAACCTTCTAATAGTTCCGGAATAATATATGCCAAAAGTCCGCTTAAACGCAGAGATTCAATGCCTTTAGCCGCGTTTTTACTATTGATTATTTTAATCAGTTCGTCACGCAAGCGTTCTTTGGATACTTTTTCCAAAAGTTTGTTATTTTCTAGAATGGCTTGCCAAGTATCTTCTTCAATAACCCAATTGTCTCCAAGGGTTGCTTTAAATCTGATGGCGCGCATCATGCGCAAGGCGTCCTCGCAAAATCTTTCTCTTGGGTTTCCGACAGCGCGGATAATATGTTTTTTTAAATCAGTTTGGCCGCCAAAAAGGTCAATAATTTCAAATTTTTGTTTGCCCGACAGAGGAGACAAAGCAATGGCGTTAATGGTAAAATCCCTTCTTTTTAAGTCTTCTTCAATGGTTTTTGACCATTCGACTTTGTCCGGATGCCGGCTGTCGGAATAACAAGATTCGGAGCGATAAGTGGTTATTTCCACAATATCATATTGCGGTTCTTTCTTGTTTTTTAGCAAAAAAGCCACACCCACGGTTCCAAAATCGTTTTCATAAAAGGTTTTAATATCCAATTTTTGGAACACTTGTTGGGTTTCTTCAGGCGTTGCCGAGGTGGCGATATCCCAATCCGAGGGTTCAACGTTCCTTAAATAATCCCGAGCGCATCCGCCCACAATAAAAGCTTTGAAGCCGTTATCTTCAAGGGCTTTAATGCAGAACAAGATGTTTTTGGGGATCTTAATTTTTTGAGCCAATGCCATATGGTTTGATTTTAGTATAAAACAGGCTACTTGACAACCGACCGTGTTCTGTTAAAATGGCAACAAAGAAAGGATTTTACTGATTGATCGGATTGATTCCGGTTTTTTTTATACGATTCTACGAATAAGCGGAGGCGATATAAAAGGTTTCCCGCTTTGCGGGATCCTCACTAACTCAATCCGGATTACCGGAAGAGTTGGTGGGAGCTACATATATATACCGTAATTCTTACCAATAATAATTGTAAGGAATAGGTAGGCGTCTGATAGTGGGGGAGAACAACAATAAACATAATAAGTTAACAACAAGAACATGGATTTTCAATCATTTTTATCTGCCATAACGCAGATTGCAGAAGAAAAAGGCCTATCGCAAGAACGAGTGCTGGAAACAGTTGAGCACGCGCTGGCTTCGGCTTATAAAAAAGAATACGGTAAAAAAGGGCAGGTGATTAAAGCCAAGATTGATTCCAAGAACGGTAAGGTTAATTTTTGGAGAACGAAAACAGTCGTAGACGATACAATCGTTTATATTCCTGAGGTGGTGGAATCTGTTGAAAGCGAAGAACCGAAAGAAGAAGAGGAAAAGGTTATTTTTAATTTTAAAATCAAGGACAGCTATAGGCCAACGGAGAAAGAGCTTAACACCGAAGAAACTAATTTGGTAAATGAAACCGAAAGGCGTGTAAGATATAATCCGGAAAGGCATATCTTAATTGAAGAAGTTGAAGAGCAAGGGTTAAAATTAAAAGTGGGCGAAGAGCAAACAATCCCGGTTGAACAAAAAGAAGATTTCGGCAGGATCGCGGCGCAAACAGCCAAGCAAGTTATTTTGCAAAAAATCAGGGAAGCGGAAAAAGACGCGGTATTGGAAGAATATAAATCTAAAGAAGGTGAAATTGTGAGCGGAATCGTGCAGAGAATTGAAGGTCCGAATATTTATTTTGATTTGGGAAAGAGCTTGGGAGTATTGCCCAAAGAAGAGCAAATCCGCGGAGAGTTTTATAAAGAAGGACAGCGTTTAAAGTTGTATGTTTTAAGGGTGGATTCCACTCCGAAAGGCCCGATTATTTTATTATCCCGCATTTATCCGAAATTGATTTCTAAATTATTTGAGCTTGAAGTTCCGGAAATTTCCGGCAATCAATTGGAAATTAAATCAATTGCCAGGGAGCCGGGCAGCCGAACAAAGATTGCCGTGGCTTCTTTGGCTGACGGAGTTGACCCGATTGGCGCCATGGTGGGGCAAAGGGGAGTGAGAGTGTCCGCGGTTATTTCCGAATTGGGCGGTGAAAAAATTGATATTATTGAATACTCGGATAACCCGGCCAAATTCATTACCAATGCTTTATCACCGGCCAAAGTTATTGAAGTAAAAACATTGCCGCGAAACACAGCCTTGGTTGTCGTTCCGTCAGACCAACTATCATTGGCCATTGGCAAGGACGGGCAGAATGTCCGCTTAGCCGCCAAGTTGACCGGCTGGAAAATAGATGTAAAGAGCGACCAGGAACCGATTGACGCTATTTTGGCCGAGAAAGAAAAGGAAGAAGAAGCGGAAGAAGATGAAGCCAGCGCGGAAGAATAAATTAATACAACACATTAATGAAATACGAAATTAAAGAAATCGGAGCGAGCAAAAGAAAAATAGAAGTGGAATTAACGGCGGAAGAATTTGATAATTTTTACGCGGAAACTTTAAAAAATTTCACGAGTGAGGCCGAGTTGCCCGGCTTTCGCAAGGGCAAAGCTCCTACGCAAATGGTTGAAGAAAAAATAAACCCGGACGCGCTTTTATCCGAAGCCGGGGAAATCGCGATAAGGGATTCTTGGTTAAAAATATTGAAAGAAACCAAGATGGATGCGATTGCCGCGCCGCAGGTTGAAATAGTGAAAATCGCCAAGAATAACCCTTTTGTTTTTACCATGGAAGTCGAATCATTACCTAAAGTTGAGTTGCCGAACATCAGGGAAATCGGCGCGAAAGTTTGTGAAAAACAAGAAAAAGTGGAGGTCACGGAAAAGGATATCGAGGACACGATTAAGTGGCTACAACAGTCCCGCGCGATAATGATTGAAAAAGATGGGGGAATTGAAAACGGGGACATGGCGGAAATTCATTTTGAATTTTTAAGCGAGATTGAAGGATTGCCGAAAGGCCCGCAACACGATAATTTTATTTTAGGCAAAGGTTATTATATTAATGGAATGGAGCAGGCCTTGCTTGGGATGAAAAAAGAAGAAGTGAAAAAAATTGCGGGTGAAGTCCAGATGGGAGGGGAAAAAGGCAAAAAAGAAAAAGTTGAAATCAGCTTGTTGGTGCATGGGGTAAAAAAAGTTGAAATGCCGGAGATTACGGATGATTGGGCGAAAAGTCTTGGCAATTTTGAGAATTTGGCTGGACTAAAAGCGGATATTAAAAAGGGCATAACCGAAGAAAAAGAAATCGCGAATCGGGAGAAAAAGAGAGCTGAAGTTTTGGAAAAGATAAACGAAAAAACCAAAGTGGAAATACCCGTGTCTTTAATCAGTCGCGAAGAAACCGCTTTGTTTGAAAATTTAAAGAGCCGGGTTCAAGCAGAAATGAACATGCCTTTGGCCGCGTATTTGGAGCAAATAAAAAAGACCGAGCAAGAATTGAAAAATGATTTTAAGAAAGTCGCGGAGCAACGGGTGAAAACATTTTTAGTTTTAAACCAAATAGAAAAAGATGAAAAAATAGAAGCGACCGAAGCTGAAGTGAGCGAGAAAGTGGAACAGATTATCAAGCAATATCCCGATCCCGAAAAGGCCCGAAAAGAAATAGAAGCCAGTGATGCCAGGGCATATTTCACGGATGAAATAAAGCGAGAAAAAATATTTAAACTTTTAGGTTGTTAGTTGCGTAGTAATAGAAGCAAGTTAAGGCTGATAATTAATAATTATAAACATATGAACTTAATTCCAACAGTTATAGAAAAATCACAATATGGAGAGAGGGCGTATGATATATACTCAAGATTATTAAAAGAAAGGATTATTTTGGTTGCCGGCGTGGTGGACGACTATATGGCCAATTCCATTGTGGCGCAATTATTATTTTTGGCGAGCAAAGACCCGGACAAAGATATTCAAATGTATATTAACAGTCCGGGCGGCTCGGTAACCGCCGGATTGGCGATTTACGATACCATGCAATATATTAATCCGGACGTTTCCACGGTTAGCATCGGTATGTCCGCTTCCATGGGGGCATTGATTTTAGCTGCCGGAGCCAAAGGAAAAAGATACGCTTTGCCTAACTCTGAAATATTGCTTCATCAGGTAATGGGAGGAGTAAAGGGACAGGCCTCGGAAATAGAAATAACGGCCAAACAGATATTAAAAATAAAGGATACGATGAATAAAATTTTGGCGAAACATACGGGGCAACCCTTGGCAAAGATTTCTAAAGACACAGATAGGGATTTTTATCTATCGGCCGAGGAAGCCAAAGAATATGGAGTGATTGATGAAGTTATCACCCGCCAGTTTACTGGTAAAAAATAAATTGATTGAAAAAACAGGGGATTTCTCCTGTTTTTTGTTGCGAAAAATCTTATCAGCCGATATAATATAAGCAACAAATCAATAACAAAAATAAATTGGTAAAAATATGTGGCTTAGTGGCAAATTTATAAAAATATTTTTAATTAGCTTTTGCGTTGTTTCTTTTTTTATAACAGATCAAGCGAAAGCAATAGCGACCAATGGTTCTTGCGGTCCGTGGGTGGAGGCAAAATATAATGATAGTGAATTTGCGCTTTTAAATCCCGGATCTCTTTGTAGCGGAGGAACCTATACAACTCCCACTCGTCCTTTTTCTACTGATGGTAGTTGGTATTGGAGTTGTATCGGCTCCGGCGGAGGGAGCACCGCTTCGTGTTGTACAAATTCTTATTCCAACCCTACTTGTCTTTGCGGTTCAGCGGAGGGAATTCCAACCTCTGTAGCTCCATCAAGTGGTACGCGCTGTTCTAATGGCGGAGTTCAAAATTTATCGGGTTCTTATTCCACAGATCCAACGTTATGGAATGGTTCTTGGTATTGGGTCTGTGCTGGAACGCAAGGTAACTATTTTTGTACTGCCCCTAATATTACGGCCGTAAACGGAACATGTGGTACGGCTAATACTCATAGTTATAGCGCGACAACGGACATAAACACAGATGCGATGAAATGCTCCGCCGGGACATTTACTTCTTTTACAGACAATGGTTCCAGTTGGTCATGGGGTTGCAATGGTTCCGGCGGTGGAACGAATGCAACTTGTTCTGCCAATAAAGTATCTTGCGGCTCTTATCATAATACAATCAGAAAAGATCAGCCTTCTACGAATCTTTGCCAATACGGAACAAATACAACTTTAACCTTGACTAATAATACCTGGTTTTATACTTGCACTAATAATCCCGGCACAGACGTGGCTTGTTATACTTATAAAACAAGTTGCGGTTCATCTAATGACGGATCATTTTCATCGGCGCCTACAACTAATCTTTGCGCTGCCAACGGAGGAACCCCTTCAGAAGTGACCGGCAGTGGTCCGTGGAATTGGACTTGTGCCGGGGATGATAGCCAAACAGTCAGTTGCTCGGCGAATATTGGAGCTTCCGGCGATGGCGCTTGTAATGTGGCTTCGGGAACAATTAATTTAAATACACAAAGTTGTTCAGGCAGGGGAACTGCGGATGCGATTAATTTTATAACAACCGCCAATAATTCGGCTGGAGCAACAACAATAACCTTAAGCACGGCCCCAACCGGATTGGCTGTCGGAGATCAAGTATTGGTTATTAATATGCAAGGAACATCGGATGATTATATCAACGTTGGGAAATACGAAGCCAAAGTAATTTCTCAAATTAATGGCAATACATTAACTTTTACCCAACCGCTTATTAATAATTATAACGGAGCCTCGCAAAAAATAATGGTTCAGCGTTTGCCGAACTATACAAATGTAACGATTGCGGCCGGCGCAGCTTTAACCGTTGACTCTTGGAATGGAAGTAAAAATGGAGTGATGGCCTTTAACGCTTCGGGAACAGTAACTGTTTCCGGAACAATTGATTTGAACGGAAAAGGATTTTCCGGCGGAGCAGGATGTCCGACGAGTGGCTTCTTTGGAATGCAGGGTTATTCTTACGCGGGGATACCCGCGTATTCAGGCGGCCCAAATTTTAGCGGAGCCGGCGGCGGAAGATACGACGCTGGAGGAGCCGGCGGCGGTTATATGACAGCCGGTTCAGCAGGCATTATTCCGGCAAAAGGAGGCGGGCCGGCCGGACTTGCAGGTAGCGCATATTCTAATCCCACTTTAACAAAATTACTTTTGGGCAGCGGTGGTTCCGGCGGCGGCGGAACAGGAGATTCTTGCCCGAGACCCGGCGGAGCCGGCGGAGCCGGCGGCGGAATTATATTCATAAGCGCAAATACGGTGAATGTTCCGAGCGGGGGAATAATCAGGTCAAATGCAAATACCGGAGCTACCGGAGGAACAAACGGGGGATGCAGGCAGGGTGCCGGTGGTGGCGGTGGTGGCGCCGGAGGTTCTCTCAAAATAATTTCTCCAACCAGAACCTTAACCGGAACAGTTAGTGTTCTTGCCGGTGGTGGTGGCGCCGGAGGAAGTCAAACTTATCCTGGCGGCGCCGGCGGCGCCGGAAGTGTTGGAATTATTTATCAAGCGGCAAATGCTTGTGGGTCTGATGATGGCGCGACTATTCCGCAAACGCCCACAAATCTTTGTAATGACGGGTTGGCCTCGGCGGTTTCCGGCGTTGGACCGTGGACTTGGACCTGCACGGCTTCTAACGCATTAGTTTCAAATTGTTCGGCTTCTAAGACGGGCAATAGTTGGTTGTCTGGTTGGAGCTATAGAAAACCTATTACTGTTATTAATAATTCCGGTTCAACTTTAACCGATTATCAAATTAAGTTAACGATTGTCTACGATTCTAAAATGCAGACCGATTTTAGGGATCTGAAATTTACGGACGGAACTGGAACCGCAAATCTGAATTATTGGATTGAATCAAAAACTGATTCTGCAACAGCGGTTGTTTGGGTGAAAGTTGCAAGCATTCCTATTTCCGGAACTACCATATATATGTATTACGGAAACTCCGCGGCCACTTCGGCTTCTGATGGAACGTTAACGTTTGATTTTTTTGACGATTTTAACGGAGCAAGTATCGATGCCGGAAAATGGACAGTTACGTTAAATGGAGGAGGAACTGTGTCTGTGTCTGATGGCATGGCATCTATTACTACCGGCGGGGCAGGCCAATATCCAACCATGGCTTGTAATACTGATGTTGCCGCTAATAATATGATATGGGAAATTAAAGCCAAGCGAAGCGCCGGCACAACCGCTGCCCATCTTATTTCTTTGGTTCAATCAAGCGCGTACAATGTCGGTGTCGCGGTAGCCTCTGATTACAATGGAAATTTTGGACAAATCGGATTATTAAATCATGGTGTGGCATGGGCATCAACTAAGATGGCGGATTATAATACCAGCAATACTTATTTTATTTTATCCGCGGCATACGATGGAACAAATCTTATTGGTTGGTATAACCGTGGCGTAAAGACATCGTGGGCGCAGTCTTCGTATGCCAATAAACATGCAACTATTGTGGCATGGTATGCTTCCGGAGCAGGCACATATAATATTGATTGGGCGATTCAAAGAAAGTATATTGCCATTGAGCCAACTTCTTTATTGAGAGATGAAGAGTCTGTAAACGTAACCCCGGTTATTTCTACGGTAATTCCTTCTCCGAGTACGGTTGGAGTGGGAAACAGTATAATTTTTAACACTAATTGGACAGACGCATCCGATCAAGCAAAATTACATATTTGTAAAACTAATTCAATCGGTTCAGGTATGGGAACGAGTACGGTCTTCACTTATACCGGAGCCGACCAAACATACACAGTGCCGGCCGGAGTAACTTCAATTTCAGTTAAAGCTTGGGGTGGTGGTGGTGGTGGTGGAAATCCGGGTGGTTGGACTTTTGGTTATCCAGGCGGAGGAGGCGGTTATACGCAAGGAGTAATTTCCGTGTCACCCGGGCAAACACTAACAGTAATAGTTGGCGCCGGGGGAAACAATGGTTCAATTTCCAATGCTAATTTTAGTTATGGTGGCGGGGGAAAAAATTGTACCACCGGGACGGATTGTCAATATGGCGGGCAAGGAGGCGGTCGTTCGGCTATAAGAAATGGGTCAACGGAACTATTAACTGCCGGTGGCGGGGGAGGCGGAGGTTCAAGATATTCAACTTCAATTAATGCTGCCGGCGGAGCCGGAGGAGGAGCAATTGGACAAACAGGTGTTGGTGGCGAAAATTCAACTTATGGCGGCGGCGGCGGAACTCAAAGCGCTGGCGGAGCCGGAGGAGCAGCTACAAATGTTGGTGTGGCAGGATCTCAATATCAAGGTGGTTATCCAAGCAGTAATTCTTATGGAGGAGGAGGGGGGGGAGGATGGTATGGCGGCGGCGGCGGTTCATATCTTAACTATTCAATGGGTGG